>Ga0172379_10002143_pt1 | contig 36201 bp, 30 predicted proteins | sample GrowelOW334metaG_FD_119756 | JGI IMG/M metagenome (GOLD analysis project Ga0172379, IMG submission 119756) | Groundwater microbial communities from an aquifer near a municipal landfill in Southern Ontario, Canada - Groundwater well OW334 metaG | ecosystem: Environmental > Aquatic > Deep... | reverse complement strand
CGCTACGACCATCTACCCTTGCTGTCTTCCGACCCTGGGGGAGTTCGACAGGAACTGATCGTGCAGGACTTACCCGCCGCAAAAGTAGGAAAAAATCGTTTTGCACCAAATAAAAAAAAACTTCGTCTGCCATTTTTTATTGCTTTTGGCACACCAATTTAATATACAAGCAGTTAACAAGGTATAAATATTTGATCCAATTTGTGGCTATGGAAATGTTTTGCTAAATTTAGAATATATTTGCTCTCAATTTGATATGAAACACAAAGCCGTATGGAACAAGAACACCAATCTGTCAACCATTTTTCCATGATGTATGGTCTCTACCTTGGACTTGCACTCATTCTGAACCTTTTGATATTTTATATATCCGGTAACCCATTTTCCGAAGTCTCAGGTTTTCTAACCTATGTGATCATTATTGGATGTGTTGGATATGCCATGCGAACATTTGCACGATTGAATACGGAGGAGGGAATGCCCTACTCCAGGGCACTTGGACTTGGAACACTTATCTCGGTTTTTGGGGGGATTATCTTTGCCTTCTTTGCCTTCATCCTTTACAAGTTCATTGAACCGGGAATGATTGAAAAAATGCTCTCTGTCATGGAGGAAAAGATGCTAGCCCAGGGTTATAAAGACGAAACGGTCGAAAAATTGCTGGGCGCCCAGAAAGCATTTATGACTCCCGGCATTATGTCATTCGCGCAGGTTTTCACCATTACGTTGATGGGCTTTGTTTTTTCGCTGATTCTGGCCATCTTTTTCAAAAAAGAACCTGAAAATCCATTTTATGACGTTGTAAACGAAGAGGATGAATACGAAAATTCATGATGCTTCTCAATCTTTCATCCTTGCTTCAATAGATTACTGAAATATTTAATACCTGACCATGGATATATCCGTTGTTGTTCCATTGTACAATGAAGTGGAATCCTTGCCTGAATTGAATGCATGGATCGACCGCGTGATGAAAGCCCACCACTTTTCTTACGAAATATGGTTCATTGATGATGGAAGCACAGATGGATCATGGAAATGGGTAGAGGAGCAGTCGCTTATTTCCGAAACAGTTAAGGGGGTTCGGTTCAGAAGAAATTACGGAAAATCCGCGGCGCTGCACACCGGATTTGAGGAGGCAACAGGTGATGTCGTCATTACCATGGATGCTGATCTTCAGGATAGCCCTGATGAGATACCCGAATTGTATCGAATGATCAAAGAAGAGGGTTATGACCTGGTCTCAGGCTGGAAGAAAAAGAGGTTCGATCCGCTCTCAAAAAGACTGCCAAGCAAATTGTACAATGCGACAGCCAGCAATGTGACCGGAATAAAATTACACGATTTCAACTGCGGCCTGAAAGCCTACCGGAACGAAGTGGTTAAAAGTATTGAAGTGTATGGCGAAATGCACCGTTACATCCCATACATGGCCAAGCAGGCGGGATTTTCAAACATCGGTGAGCTGGTGGTGAAACACCAGGCGCGCAAATATGGCACCACCAAATTTGGATTGAGCCGTTTCATCTTCGGTTACCTCGATCTGATGTCCATCTCTTTTATCTCACGTTTCGGGAAACGGCCGATGCACCTCTTTGGAACCCTGGGTTCAATGATGTTTCTCTTCGGGTTCATTGCTGTGGCATGGCTGGGCGGATTTAAAATATACCAGCAATTTCACGGAATTCTTGTGGAAAGGGTTACCCAAAGTCCCTATTTTTACCTGGCCCTCACCTCAATGATCCTGGGAACCCAATTGTTCCTTGCAGGGTTCCTCGGGGAACTGGTTTCCCGTACATCCACTGAAAGGAACCATTACCTGATAGACAGGAGAACAAAGGATAAAGGATAAAGGATAAAGGATAAAGTAAAGAACGCTCTGATCAATATTTGCATATAATTTATAACTCATAACTTATAACTCAATGCAAGAAGTACTATCTTTCGGAGTCCCCCACTTTATCCTTTTTACTTTATCCTTTTTACTTAATTTTGCGTCATGGAATTTTCAGTCTTAAAGGACATTGTCATCATTTTTGCACTTTCATCCCTGGTCAATTATCTGTTTACCAGGATTAAAGTACCTACCATTATTGGCTATTTACTTACAGGTGTCATGGTCGGTCCCAAATTGATGGGAATCATCAAGGCCCCCCAGGAAATTGAGCTGATGGCCGAGATTGGCGTTGTCCTTCTGCTTTTCATGATCGGGATGGAATTCTCCCTGAACCACCTCTTCAAAATCCGTCGCAGGGTCTTTCTGGGTGGCTTTTTGCAGGTTACTCTTACTACCCTTCTAACAACTTTGTTAACGCACACATACAATCTCAACTGGAAGTCATCGCTCTTTATCGGGTTTCTTACCGCGCTGAGTAGTACGGCAGTTGTGCTGAAGATCCTGCAGGACAGATCTGAGATTACCTCAAACTATGGCCGGACTGTCCTCGGTATCCTAATCTTTCAGGATGTTATTTTGGTCCCGCTGATGTTGTTTACCCCATTTCTGGGAGGAGGTGAGATTGACTATAGTGGCCAGCTTTTCCTATTGGCAATCAAATCGGTATTTATCATCGGATTCCTCTACGTAGGAAACAGATGGCTGATGCCGAAACTGCTGCACAAAATTGCCATGACCCGAAACCAGGAGCTCTTCATGATGATCGTATTGCTTATTTGTCTGTCGGTAGCCCTGCTGACTTACCAAATGGGAATGCCACTCGCGTTTGGGGCTTTTCTTGCAGGTTTGATGATTTCCGAATCGGAATACAGCCACGATGCTTTTGGCAATCTTATTACTTTCCGGGATACCTTTACAAGCTTCTTTTTTGTCTCGATAGGCATGTTGCTGGACCTGGGTTTTGTTGCCGAACATTTTACCGTTATTATGGCTGCAGTCACCGCAGTAGTCATACTAAAAATATTGGTGGGGGCACTTACCGCCTTTTTACTCGGACATACTTTTAAAGGGACTATTTTGGTCGGTGTAGCGCTAAGTCAGGTAGGGGAATTCTCTTTTATTCTCGCCAAACTTGGCAAAGACTTTTCCATCCTTGACAACTACTTGTATCAGCTTTTCCTGGCTGTGGCAATAATTACGATGTCAATTTCCCCATTTGTCATTCAACTCGGATCTCAAATTTCTTCACTCCTCCTGAGACTCCCGATTCCACAATGGATGATCGAAGGACTCTTTCCGCTGAAGCAAATAGATATACCCATACTCCAGAACCATCTCGTGCTCATAGGAAAAGATTCCCGCGCCCTGAATCTTTCGAAGATGGCCAAGTATTACAATCTCCCTTATGTCTCCATCGTTTTCGATCCTGAAATTGCCCGCCAACGGCAGGCAAAAGGTGAAACTGTCGTCTATGGGGATGCCTTCAACATCCCCATTCTGGAGAAAGCTTCGGTCAGGAATGCCCATATCGTAGTGATCTCCATCGGAAAATTAGATGTACTCAAAGTGATTATCGACAAGGTCAGACAGTTGAACAAACATGCCTCCATCGTTGTCCGGACAAGACACATCGAAGACATTGAGGCGCTTTATAAAATAGGTGCGACACAAGTTATTCCGGAAGAATTTGAGACGGCAATTGATCTGTTTGAACGGATAATGGCCAATTTTTTGTTGCCCAGACAGGAGATCGACGAAGCCATCGATAGGATCAGAAACGATCATTACGGGATCTTTATGGAGGAGACGAGTACAACTAAATTTAATATCTCCAAGGATATTCCGGATATTGAGATTATCCCGATAGAGGTCGCACAAGGGGCACAAATAACTGGAAAGACCCTGGCGGAAAGCCGGCTGAGAGAGCAATACGGCATTACCCTGGTAGCCTTGAAACGCGAACAGAAGATCATAGACCATCCAAGGCCAACCCTGATTTTCAGCGAGGGGGACGTGGCCTATCTTTTGGGCAAAACCGAACAGATATCGGGCGTAGCAGCGCAATTTATGGCAGAACAGTGATGAAAGAGGAGAATGGTGAGTGAAGAAAAGAAACAGAGAAACGGGGAAACAGAGAAACGGGGAAACGGGGAAACGGAGTTAGGATTATTATGAAAATGTGGAAATTGGCATTTGCACAATCCCAAATTCCAGACCACCATGTAGCGCCACCGCAAATCCAGCCACGTAGTGGCGGCATATTTGTAGCCCGGGGTACAGCGACGAAGGAGCGGAACCCCGGGTTTGGGAATGATGAATAGAGAACCGTCCGCGGTAGCATTTTGAAAAGGGAAGAAATATTTGTTTCGGACGGAAGACCCGGAAAGTTGGAAGTGGAGAGTGAAATATTAAGACGTTAAAACAAGTAAAAAGGAAACCGGATAAAGATAAGAAAGCCTGCAATTTCAAGTTGCAGGCTTTCCCATTTTATTGGATGACCTTCTTTCGAAATCAGGCTACTTTCCTCCGAAGTGGTATCCTAAACCTATTGCAAACCCAAGATTGTGCTTCTTATAGGTTTCAAAATAGCTGCCTGCAACCGGACTGCTAAATAATTTATTGGCATCTTTATAATTGGTAACAATTGCCCCGAGATCAACGGTCAGATTATGGCCTGCCTTGATTTCAAATCCACCTGCATAACTCTCCGAGTTGCTGTAATAGCTGAAATCACTGTTAAATTGCTCAAAAACCCCCATCGCGGTATGCATATATCCCAAACTAAGGGCCACACATTTCATGAACTGGTACTGTCCGCCAAGGGCGAGCTCCCACTCGTTGTGGTCAATAATGCGCGGTTGCTTGTAAATATTGTTGCCCCAGTTAACTCCCTTGTCGTTGTAATTGGTGAATGATGCTGAGAGGTTCAACTTCCTGGTAATCCTGTAATCAACCCCAACGGCAAATATTGCCGGAATATCACTTGAACTCTCTGCTTTATCAGGAAACATACCTGTCCCATCAACTTTCGTACTATTTGTCAGGGTCAATTTGGTTTTGAATTCATATTTCATACCAATGTTCAAACCTTCGCAAGGTGAAATATTCAGGCCAAGAATTGGGGTAATACCGCTTCCGGTTTGCTTTACATCAACCGATTTATCGGTAAGCGCGGCTCCAGTTGCGATCATTGTTTTGGCCTGGTCATTCAATGTGGCAGCAGTGCTGCTAAAGGTAGACTGGATGGTTGAGACAGGCATGGCATTGATCTGTGCCTGCGTAACACCCAATCCAAGCAAACCACCTTCAATTTGCGCCCGTTGTGCAGCGGAAATGTATCCTGCACCCTGTAAGGTCCCTAAGGTATACCCTCCGGCCCCGGCTGCGATCAGGGGCTGCACACCAGCAGCTCCAGCGGTAGCCTGGGCAGCAAGTCCTGTCAAAATCGGAGCCACTTCGTTTGACAAATAAGTAGAGGCTATTTTTGATGTTCCATTGGCAGTCACCGAAATATTTTTAATATATCCGGTGTAGGTATTGGTGGCTGGAATATAGCGTAATCCGCCGTATACTGAAAATTTATCATTGATTTTATAGGAAACACCTCCCTGAATACCCCAGAAGACAGATTCCCCTTTAAATGAAATATCGGCTTTGTAACCCGTGATACTTTGACCTACCTTGGTTAACCCTGCCAATCCGGGAACCAAATTGGAAATATCCTTTTCGAATGAGGGCAAGCCTTTGTCAAACTCAGCGCTACCACCCCCGCTGTTGGGACCGATTCCCAAAGAGTAGGCAATTTTATCCTTCTTATAAATAGCAAAAGCAGTAGGAAATACAGGAACAGTTATCTTTCCGTCATAAGTGGAAGAATTCAACAAAGGATAACTGGATACAACGGTCTTTGTTTGAAAAAGAGTCTGGCTGTTAACAGCAATGTAGAGACCATTTTCCATTTTCATCAATCCTGCAGGATTAAAGTAAACAGCATCATAGCCGGTTGAAGCATTACGGGACAACATCCTGATGTATTGGGCACTCTGATTGCCATTCGTAAGAAGGCCACCCGCAAATACAACTCCAAAACACATCAATAATCCTGCTGTTGCAATTAGTTTTTTCATAGTTTAAATTTCAAAGATTTGAACAATATTGATTAATTACCTTTTCTGGTTTGTTTGGCAAAAAGCGAGGGGACTTTCTTAATTTTTATGGTTAAATGTTAAAGTTGGTTAAACCATTGGCGAAGATAAAAACAATTTAATTAATTCCAAATTGCACAAAATTGGCAGTCAGTATGTTAAAACAATTCGTTTGAACATTCGAAAAAATTACTTTAGGGAAACTGCGCACTTAGGTACAAAAGTTCTCAATGCGAACGAAAACGAGGAAAAACATAATAGAATATTTTAGCTGTTGTAGTTGACCCACTCAAATTTAAAATAAAATAATCAAAAACTAAGATAAATCGAAAAACTATTTTCTTGATAAGACTCAAATTATTAATAAATTAGACACATCAGCACTCTGCATCCGTAAAAATGTTAATCTTCACATTACCAGACAATTATCAAATCTGCAACCTATTTAAACAACGAAAATGGATCAGCGCATAAAAAATGTAATTGTTTTCGCAACAATAATCCTGTTTGGTCTGATGGTTTATTACCTCAGTAACATTGTCGCTTACATCCTTATTGCTGCGGTAATGTCCTTAATTGGAAGTCCGCTTGCAAAAAAATTTCAGCACATCCACTACAAAAGATTCAGAATTGGAAAGGGTGCAGCAGCATTCCTAACCATACTTTCACTTTGGCTGGGGATTATTGTCTTTTTCAGCTTCCTTATACCGATGATTGCTTCTGAAGTTAATCAGCTTTCATCCATCAACATACACGATGTCGTGAATTATCTGAACAGCGCCTATGAGCAACTTCAAGCCAAATATCCCTCCCTGGTTACCAGCATTACCCACAACAATAGCCTGGAGTCTTATCTCAAGACCCAGTTCGCCAGCCTGATCAATTTTGGACAGGTCAGCTCTATCTTCGGGTCTATTGCCACCGTGATCGGCAACCTATTCCTAATGTTTTTCTCAGTCTCCTTCATCCTTTTCTTTTTCTTGCAGGAGGAGGGCTTGTTTGGCCAGTGGATCATGGTTCTTGCCCCGGTCAAATTTGAGGAGCGCGTAGCCAAAGTACTTGAGTCGGTTAGCATCCTGTTGAAAAGGTATCTGATTGGAATGCTGTTGCAGATGCTTGGAATTATGGCAATCTCCACAATCGGTTTCACCATCATCGGATTAGGCTTTTCCCATGCAGTAGTTGTGGGTGTTTTTGCCGGGTTGATCAATGTAATCCCTTACATCGGTCCCTGGATCGGGGCGCTGTTTGGATTGGTTGTAGCTGTAGCCAACAATCTGAATGCGAGCTTCATGGATGTCACATTGCCTTTAATGGTATTGATCGTTGTTGTTGTCATGGTGGTTCAGTTTATCGACAACATGATTTTTCAAACCATAATTTACTCCAACAGTGTTCAGGCACACCCGCTCGAAATCTTCTTTGTTACCATGATTGCCGGCACGCTGGCAGGTATCCCTGGCATGATTTTGGGTATCCCGGCTTATACGGTCCTCAGGGTAATAGCCAGTGAATTTCTGTCTGAATTCAAGGTGATCAAAAGCCTGACAAACCACGATTAGACAGAGACAAGGCATGCCTTGTCTCTGCGGATAAAAAATTTTTAGCCGGCAAGGGAAACGCCGATTATGCTGCCGATACCAAATGTTATTGCCGCTGCAAGTAAACCAAAAATGACCTGCCTAAACCCGGAATACCAGACATTCTTTCCGGTGAACAGGGTGATAGCTGCTCCAATTAAAAATAATCCGGCTGCACTAAGCCCAACACTCAGGATAATCGCTGTCATTCCATTGGTAAACATAAAAGGTATTACCGGGATAACTGCCCCGATCGCAAACAGGATAAAAGAATAAACAGCTGCTTCGACAGCCGAACCTTTCAATTCTTCCTCATTGATACCCAACTCCTCTTTGACCAGAAATTTATGGGCATGACTTTTATCTTTCATTATTTCGGTAGCCATCTCATTCGCCTGGGCTTCAGGAATTCCCTTTGCAATATAGATTAAGGCCATCTCCTCCCTTTCGCCTTCAGGGTTTGTCTCCAGCTCGTCCATCTCCAGTTGCATCTGGTTTTCATACAATTCCTGGGAGCTCTTTACCGAAATCCATTCGCCAAGCGACATAGACAAGGCGCCTGCCAATAACCCTGCAAGACCTGCCAATAAAACGCCTTGCTGTCCGGATGTTGCACCCGCGATTCCCATAACCAGGCTAAAGTTTGAAACCAAACCGTCATTTCCTCCCAATACCGCTGCCCGTATGGCATTTCCCCCAACAGAACGGTGCCTGGATTCAAATTTTGCCAATTGGGCCCCCGAGACATTTTCCTCCGTGTCAATCAATGCACGCAGAATTTTTACATGATTGGTCTCAGCGCCGGTTATTTCCAGATTGTTCTTTTTCTTAACCGAAAGAATTGCATTGGAGAGGCTCTTTTCAGTATCCATCAACGCCCCCAACACATAATCATACCCAAATATTTTACCGATTGCATGAATGGTCCTGGCCCTCCATGAAGGCCGAATTAAGTTGTCCAATGCGATGTTGTCCCGTTTTGCAAAAGCCTCGGCATGACCACTTTCAATTTCGCTCATCTTTAAAAACACCTTGGCAATTGTTTCATCTGGCTCATGCTCAGCCAGTTTCCGGTAAAGGAAGCAAGCGTCAATTTCGGTTTGTATATTGCTTTTTCTCATCGTATGACTATCACTCTCCAAGTTTGGAAATTGTCCTCAGTTTCAGGAGTACGACAACAATAAATCCCCAAACGATTAATACAGAGGCAAGATAGGTTACCAACAACCAAATCGGGGTTTTCCGGACTACATTCCAAAGGGCGCGCGGTTCATTGAGTGGAGGCCTGTCAGTTGGCAGCCCAATGGTCATGGTGGATTCAGTTTTTACAAGACCGAAAAGATCTTCATTTGACAGTTGGGCTATCAACGATATGTTACCGGATGCATCTCCCGGCAGGTTCTTAGGACAGGCAAAAAGAGCTTTCCCTTCAATATTGGTATCCATTGGCTTATCAACGATCAGGTTACCAAAATAACGTACGGCAAAAAGCTTAACCTCAAGTCCTGAAATGGGTTTCACCAATGCCCCTTTTATTCCGGTCAATTGAGCAGTTATGGTGGTATTTGATTGATCTGCTATAAGCTTCAATTCAACTTTGTCAAATAGTTCACCACCAAATGTCGGTTTAACCGCCAGTTGTTGCCGGTAATCCTTGTTGAAAGTCCGTAGAAAGGCAATGATATTCCAAATATCGGCCGAATTCAGAACATTCTTGAAAGAGGGCATTGCCCCACGGCCTTCGCTGATCTTATAATGAAGCGAACCATCCGTATTCTGCTGCAATTGGATAGCTGCAGGATCAGGTGGCGGAGGGACCAGTTTTATGATATTGTTCTTACCAGGATCGCCATGACAGGATTTGCAGTTGGTCTGGTAAAGATCTTTCCCCGTATTCCGGTTCTGATCGGTGAATTCGGCTGTACTTAATTTCGAGTTGCGGTCAGCAGGGACTTCCCATGGTGTTGTCTGAGCCAATAGCACAACCGTAACAAAATTGAGAACTACAAAAAAAATAGGTTTAAGTATCATCAGTTTTTGCAATTCTATTATTCAACAGGCTGTTGGTCAGGATGTGCGCTCTCCTCTTCGGCGATTTCCCAGATAGGAATTACCGGAAATAATTTCATCAGAACGGAGATTATCATCACGGCAAGCGTAATGGTTCCCATAGTTATCGCTGACTCCACAATAGTAGGATGATAGAGCATCCAGGCATCCGGTACATATTGTTTTGGCAAAAATGGTTCTTCCATGGTGGGTACCACAATCAATAAGCGTTTGAACCAGGAGGCAATCAAAACCACAATTGCGATGATAAACATCGGAACCGGTTTGCGCATGGATTTGAAAAGAAGCAATATCATTGGGATTATTAATCCAAGCAACTGCACACACCAGAACATAAAGGCATGCTCTCCGACAAATAACTCAACGAGGTGGCGGGCTTCGAATGTCTTCATCTTGTATGCCGGAACCAGATACTCATTCAAGTTGAAGTAGAAATAAACGATCGATACGAGAAAGAGCAGCTTGCCCATTTTGTCAAAATGTTCAACGGTGATGTACCTGCTCAGTTTGTAATTGTTCCTGACAACAAACATCAGAATAATGACGGCTGCAGATCCTGCCACGAAGGCGCCGGTAAGGAAATAAGGTCCAAAGATGGTGCTGTCCCAGCCCGGTCGGGTGGTGACCGCAAAGAGCCAGGAGGTAACCGTATGGATGGCAAAGGCAGTGGGTACAATCAATATCAAAAGGATACGGACCGCTTTCAGCAATATTTTGTATTGCTCTGGTTTGTGCTGGAAGTTAAATGATAGAAATTCGTAAGTTTTTTGCAGCCAGGCCGGCGTATGGCCGATCCGTCCCCTGCTGATGGCCATATCAGGGATCATGGTGAAAACATAAAGCAAAATACTGAGTGTCATGTAAGTGGTCACTACGGTCACGTCCCATAAAATGGGGGATTGAATTCTGCCAAACATGAAAACATAGGGGAGCCGCTCTGGTCGTCCCATATCTGACACGATAACCAATCCGGCTACTGCTGAGAAGGCTACAGCGATGATTTCTGCGATTCGGCCAATCGGTTTGACCCACTTGTAGCCCATCATCCCAAGAACGGAACTGATCAGCATCCCAACCAAACTCGTGGCAACAAAAAAGACAAAATTGGAAATGTACATCCCCCAACTGACATAATCACGCAAACCAGTAACGATCAATCCTTTGTCCAATTGAATGTAATATGCATATAAACAGACAAATAAGAGCATCGTAAGACTCGACATCCATATTAAAAAGCTCCTGTCGACCCCGACAGGACGTAGTATATCGGATGCAATCCGGTCCAGTCTTTTGTCTTGTAAAAATTTGGTGTTTACTTCTGATGCCATATCGGTTTTTCTAACGTTAACTTTTCCTTTTCATTGATGAAACTGAACACACAGCTCCCATTACAATCAATATTTTATCCTAATTTCGTATTTTGAATGGGGGATAACAGATCTGAATCATTCGAACGATATTGATTATATATTTCCCAACGATCCAAATTTGGATTAAAAATTTTTCAAAATTACATATTTATTTTTAAATCGCTACGTTAGATGATTGATTTTTCGACGCTGAAACAGGAACTGGAAGGAGATTTATTGACCGATGAATCCACTTTAATACTCTATTCCACAGATGCTTCAGCATACAAAGAACGTCCTGTTGCCGTCGTATTTCCAAAGCACAAAGATGACATTCTTCGGGTGATTTTATTTTGTAATCAACACAATTTAGGGATTATTCCCCGGACGGCAGGCACCTCATTGGCTGGTCAGGTGGTTGGAAGTGGCGTCGTGGTAGACTTGTCCCGGACCATGACCCAAATCCTGGAGGTCAACAAGCCGGAGAGCTGGGTAAGGCTCCAGCCGGGAGTAGTACTGGACGAACTCAATATCCACCTGCGGCAGTTTGGCCTTTTCTTCGGTCCGGAAACCTCCACCTCCAACCGCTGCATGATTGGCGGCATGGTTGGCAACAATGCCTGCGGGGCACATTCCCTTATCTTCGGGAGCACCAGGGACCACCTACTCGAAGTTACAGGCTACCTCTCAGACAGTTCCGAAGTCACATTCAAACCCCTCTCCTACCGGGAATTTAAAGACAAAACAGTGGGCGACCGGCTCGAAAATTCTTTGTACCGGCAGATTGAAACGATGCTCTCAGATCCCAAAAACCAGGAGCAGATTGAAAAGGAGTATCCCGAAAAAGCACTACGCAGAAGAAATACAGGATATGCCCTGGATGAGCTGCTGCACACCGAACTTTTCTCAGACAGCACCTCCCGTTTCAACTTCTCGAAACTGATAGCAGGTTCGGAAGGAACTTTGCTCTTTGTTACAGAGATCAAACTTAACCTGGTTCCGCTCCCACCCAAAGAGACCGGGCTGGTCTGCATCCACTTTCATTCCCTGGAGGAGGCGATGGAGGGGAACCTGCTGGCATTGAAATATAACCCGGGAGCCATCGAACTCATCGACGATGTAATACTAAAATGCACCCTCGACAGCATCGAGCAAAGAAAGAACAGGTTCTTTGTTGAAGGTGAACCTGCCGCGATCCTGATATTGGAGTGGGCCCGCGAGACAAAAGAAGAGATTGCATCACTGCACCATGCGCTGGAAAGTGAACTTAAGGCAGCCGGATTTGGATACCATTTCCCTTTGGTAACCGGCGAGGATACCAAAAAAGTTTGGGCCCTTCGCAAGGCCGGACTGGGCCTGCTTTCCAATATTCCGGGGGATGCCAAACCCGTGTCGCTGGTGGAGGATACGGCAGTCGATCCAAGGGTATTATCCAATTACATTGCAGAATTTAAAGAGATCATGGCTGCACACGGTTTGAGTTGTGTATACCATGCCCATATCGCAACCGGAGAGCTTCACCTCAGGCCGGTCATCAACCTCAAAGATCCTGAGGGGGTGGTATTATTCCGCACAATTGCCACCAAAATCGCCCATCTTGTCAAGAAATACAGGGGGTCGCTTAGTGGTGAGCATGGAGACGGAAGGCTCAGGGGGGAATTTATTCCTGTCATCCTGGGGTCCCACAATTTCGAACTGATCAAACAGGTGAAACAGCTATGGGATCCCAAAAACATATTCAACCCGGGGAAGATTGTCAATACACCGCCAATGGACAGCTCCCTAAGGATTCATCCAGGTGAGAATGATCCAGCTATTGAGACCTTCTTCGACTGGTCAGATTCTATGGGCTTCGTGCGTCATGTCGAAAAATGCAACGGATCCGGCGACTGCCGCAAATCCGAAATCATCGGAGGTACCATGTGCCCCAGTTACATGGCAACCCGCGACGAGAGACATACGACACGTGCCCGGGCCAATTTACTGAACGACTACCTCCGCAGCCGGACCAGCAAAGAGGTATTCGAAAGCAAGGAATTGTACGATATCCTCGACTTGTGCATCTCATGCAAAGGCTGCAAGTCGGAGTGCCCGTCGGGAGTGGACATGACCAGGATTAAAGCGGAGTTTTTACAGCACAAGTATGATCAGCAAGGCTCGCCCCTACGCTCAAAATTGGTGGCCAATATTGCCTCCATCTACAAATTGGGAACCCCTCTACCAAGCCTGTTTAATTTTATGGTGCACAATCCGGTCACCTCTTCCCTCATTAAATCGGTAACTGGATTTGCAGGCAAAAGGAGCATTCCGGGATTGGCCCGGACGACACTCAGAAGTTGGTGCAGCAAGAACCTGAAAAAGTTGAATGACCGCATAGAAAACCCCAAAGGATCGCTCTACTTTTTCATCGATGAGTTCACCAATTACAACGACACGGAAATTGGGATCAAGGCCATCAGGGTACTGAACCATTTGGGATACCTGGTACTTGTGGCCCAGCATGAAGTCAGTGGAAGAACCTTCCTTTCCAAAGGTTATGTTAGGAAAGCGGCCAAAATTGCAGCCAATAATGTGGCAATTTTCGAATCGCTGATTGACAACCAACATCCATTGGTTGGCATCGAACCCTCGGCCATCCTCACCTTCCGCGACGAATATCCTGATCTGCTGCGTGGAGAGCAGAAAATTGCCGCGAAAAAGATTGCGAAAAACAGTCTGATGATCGATGAATTCCTGGTAAGGGAGCAGCAAAGAGGAAATATTTCGGCTGATAGTTTTACAAAGAACGAGTTGACCATCAAGCTGCATGGTCATTGTCAGCAAAAGGCCATCGCATCAACTTTGCCAACGAAAAAAATGCTTTCAATGCCCGTCAATTACCATGTCCAGGAGATCCCATCCGGCTGTTGCGGCATGGCGGGATCGTTTGGGTACGAGAAAGAGCACTACGATCTCTCCATGAAGATTGGGAATCTGGTTCTTTTTCCCGAATTACGCCGATTGTCAGCCGAGGTGGTGGTCGCTGCTCCCGGAACGAGTTGCAGGCACCATATTCTGGATGGGACAGGGAAAAAAGCGGTGCATCCGGTGGAGATTCTGTTTGAGGCTATTGGCTTCTAGCGGTTAGCTTTTGGAATATGCAAAAAGACAAAATATTCGGCTTAGAAAAGAATGTATTTTACACGGGCCTGACAAGCTTTTTCACCGATACATCCACCAAGATGGTGTACAGTGTCATGCCCCTCTTTTTATTGTCGATCGGCGCATCAAAGACGACCATCTCCCTGATCGAGGGGATCGCTGAGAGTACAGCATCCCTGTTAAAGGCCTTATCAGGATTTTGGAGCGACAAGATCGGAAAGAACAAGCCGTTCATGATCATTGGATACGGGATCACTGCAGTTGTGACGCCATTTTATGCAATGGTGGTCACTCCGTTTCAGGTGTTGTACCTGAGGTTCTTCGAACGTATTGGGAAGGGTTTGAGGACGGCGCCCCGTGACAGCCTGATCAGCGGATCGATCAGGAACAAGGATGCTGGCAGAAACTTTGGGTTTCACAAGGCGATGGACAACAGCGGCGCTATCCTGGGCCCCCTGCTGGCATTTGCCTTGCTATACTTTTTCCCATTGAATTACGGCTATATTTTTTTACTGGCAACCATACCGGCAATCATCGGGGTAATTACCATCATCGTGCTCATCAAAGAGGTGCATGCAGAGCACCCGCCCGAAAAGAGCGCTTTATCGCTAAAACATTTACCCAAAAGATACTGGTTTTTCCTCGCTGTGATTTTTATTTTTTCCCTGGGGAACTCAACGGATGCGCTCTTGCTGGTGAAAACCAGTGAGACAGGGATCAAATCCTCCTATATTCCATTTTTTTACATGATTTTCAATCTGGTTGCTGTTTTTCTTGCCATTCCTATCGGGAAATTATCAGACAAAATCGGACGGGAAAAGCTGATCATTCTGGGCTTTCTAACCTACGCTGTTGTCTATTTTTTCTTTGGTAAATACAAGAATATCAATGTTTTCCTATTCCTATTTGTCCTATATGGATTTTACAGCGCACTGACCGATAGTAGCCAAAAGGCAATGATTTCCGATATTGTCAGCAAAGATTTGAAAGGTACCGGATATGGCCTGTACCATGCGGTTCTTGGGATTACGCTACTGCCTGCCAGTCTGATCGCCGGGATATTGTACGACAAGGTTAATTCTGATGCCCCCTTCTATTTTGGGGCAGTTATGGCGCTATTGGCAACAATTTTGATGATATTTTTTGCCTTTGGATTTAAAACTAAAAAACAAACGATTTAAACTGCTATTATGATCAAATTGAAATTCGGACTGGGGTTATTGCTTTTGTTGTGGTCGGCGCTTTTGTCGGGAGCCGACCTGAAGATCAGCTGGCGAGAAGGGAAAGACAATCACTACAACCACCCTGCCAGATTGTTGGTTACCATTTCGGAAACCGGGAAGGCGGCAGCAAATGCGGTTGTCTATCGTGGCGAAGAACTTCTGGGAAAAACTGATGGTCGCGGCGAACTTTCGACTACCGCTCTGAATAGCGCCGCGGTAAAATATACAATAAAAGCCTGCCTGGGTGACAAGTGCAGCGACAGAACCATTTATCAGGTATTGGCGTCGGAATATCCATTCCCGACATTTGTTTCGATGGGAGAAGATCCTTCCACCTCGATGTCATTTTCCTGGCAAACGGCAGAACAGACGAAAGCAACTTTGGCAGAATGTGTCAGATACGATGACAAAGCCGGATTCCTAAGTCATTTGATCATCAAATCAAAAGGGAGCTCTTATCAAAAAGAGTTGACCGACCTGGACAGACCCGAAGGAACTAAATTCAAAGTGATGGTCCACAAAACTACCGTGAAAGATCTCGCTCCGGATACAAAATACAGATACCGGGTTGGCGATGGTAAATATTGGATGGAAGGAAGCTTTCAGACAGCGCCGGCCCAGGATGCCCGGGAGGCAGTAAAGTTTCTTTTTGTAGCTGATTCCCAGGAATCAAGCCGGGAGAATTACCAATCCTTTCTTAAATCAGTTTTGAACAAGGCTTTCGAGGCCAATCCAGACATTCGTTTCCTGATCCATGCAGGGGATATGGTGAACAGGGGCATGAACGGACAAGAGTGGCAATGGTACTTTGAGGCCGGCGAGAAATATTTCAGGAACTTTCCGTTGGCAGCCAATGTGGGAAACCATGAAACGGGTGGCGTAATCATCAATGGCCCGCAACAGAAAAACAAGGCTTATCTTGACTATTTCAACAATCCCACCAACCATACAGGGATCTTTGCCGAAGGAAGCGCATACTCCTTCGACTATGGAGCCGCTCATCTGGTTTGTCTTGACAACCAGAGCCTCAACGATGCCATGGATATCAAACTCAAAACCGATGACGGCAAATATTTACAAAGCGCCCTTAAATGGCTCAAAAAAGACCTTGAAACTGCCACCGCTCAAAAGAAGTGGAAGATTGTAACCATGCACCAACCTATCTATGGTGCAAACAGGGATGAAACAGAACTTAGGCAAGTATTGGCGCCTGTATTCGACAGCTGCAAAGTAGATCTTGTCATAACCGGCCATGACCATTACTATTTCAGAAGTTTCCCCATGCGGTACGACCGGCTGAAAAATGATGGCGAGGTAGTACCCATCGATCAGTTTGGAACTGTTTACCTGATTGGTGGCTCAACCTGCGCCAAGATGTATCCGCAAAAGTTCGCCAGACCCTACCAGGCTGTTGTCATGGCCAAAGAAGATTTCCCCGGAAGGTATCCCTATCTTCGTTCGGAACCATTGGCCCAACAGAATTATTCTACATTTACCGTTACCCGGGAGAAGCTTCACTATCAATTTTTTGACAGGAATGGGAATAAAAAAGATGAAGTAGTGTTACGGAAGGAGCAACCCACCGAAATGGTCGCCGACAATGGAACGCTTACTTTAAAACTTGATTTAACGCGTGGCGGGGCCATCTCCTGGCTCTCGCTCTCCGGCTCCTCCCGCAGTGTGGTCAACATTGCCGACGAGGGAAGGTACATCCAGCAATCCTACTATGCCGGAAAATCGCTCGACCGCAAAGCGGAAGGTCAGGCGCAGAGGTGGTCGCCCTGGTCGTGGAACCCAATTCAGGTGGGGGATGCCTTCCGGAACAGGGCACAGATCCTGGATTATAAGAAGTCGGGCAATGAACTCTACGTCAAATGCATTCCGATGCAGTGGGACATGAACAACAAGCCGGCAGAGGCGGAGATGGAGCAGTGGACAACCCTGAACGGCAATGTACTGGAAGTAAGGAACCTCCTTACCTGCCACCGTACCGACAACATCTATGGCGACAGCATTTTGTGCGACCAGGAACTACCGGCAGTCTATCCCATCTCAGCCTTGCAGAACCTCTACACTTATCAGGGAACTATGCCGTTTACCGGCGCACCTGCGATACGGCTTCCGGTAAAAAATCTTTCGAGCGGATTCTGGGGAATATACGAGGATCTGCCCGAAAACTGGATGGCCTTCACCGATGACAACGGCTGGGGAATGGCAGTTTACAACCCGCTCTGCAAAAAATTCCTGGCAGGAATGTCGGGAGTCCCCGGCAAGGAGGCAGCAGATGGTTCAACCTCCTACATCGCACCTGTGAAAAAGGAGGTTCTGTATAAAAATTCGGTATACGAGTACAAATATTATATCCTTATCGGAAATCTGGAAAAGATGAGAGAGAAGATTTACTCCCTTAAAGCCGCATCCAAATTGAATTGACGATCATAGTAAATAAATAACCACATAGGAGACACATAGGACACATAGCAGCGCTATTGTGATCTATGTACCTATGTGGTTATTTTTTAAAGACTTGATTTTCTACCAGATCTTCGCCCTATTCTCCGGCGCCAAATACATCGCTTGACCCTCTTTTACATCAAATGCGGCATAAAACTCTGGCAGGTTCTGCAGCGGTCCCAGTACCCTGAAGCGGCCCAGCGAGTGGACATCTTCCTTTGTACGGCGAAGGATCTCCTTATCGCGGGTATTCTGTCCCCACACATGGGCATAAGCCAGGAAGAAGCGCTGCTCGGGCGTAAAACCATCGATGGGATCCTTCTGCGTATTTGCTTTCAGGTATGCCTGATGTGAGATGTTTAAGCCACCCAGGTCGGCAATATTTTCGCCAAGACAAAGTTGTCCGTTGGCATGGATGGTGTCCAGCACCACAAATTGATTGTACTGATCCACCAGCACCTTGGTGCGCTCATCAAATCTTTTGGAATCTTCGGGGGTCCACCAGTCCGTCAGGTTACCCGTTTTGTCAAACTTGCGTCCCTGGTCGTCAAACCCGTGGGACATTTCATGTCCGATGACCACGCCGATGGCGCCGTAGTTTACTGCATCGTCCCCGTCTTTGAAGAAGAAAGGTGGTTGAAGAATGGCTGCCGGGAAGACGATTTCATTCTTGTAAGGACTGTAATAGGCGTTGACCGTTTGCGGTGACATCCCCCATTCCAGTTTGTCTACAGGTTTATTGATCTTGCCAAGGAAATATTCCGTCTCAAATTTGTTGGCCCGGAGAACATTCAAAACATAGGCATCATCCTTGATTTCCAATCCGGAATAGTCCCTCCACTTATCAGGATAGCCGATCTTCACATTGATGGCATGAAGTTTATCGGTTGCTTTTTGTTTGGTTTCAGGGCCCATCCATTCAAGGTTCTGAATTCTTTCACCCAGGGAAACACGAAGGTTTTCGACCAATTTCACCATTCGGTCTTTGGCTGCCTGTGGAAAATATGCTTTGACATATAGTTGACCCAATGCCTCGCTTAAAGCGCCGCTGGTGAAGCCCAGTACCCTTTTCCAACGAGGGCGCATCACCTCGGTACCCGTCATTGCTTTGCCATAAAAATCGAAGCTGGCCTGTTCAAAACCGGATGAGAGATAAGATGCAGTTTCGTTGATCAGGTTCCACTTGAGGTAGATTTTCCAATCATCTACCGGAATGGTTGTCAGCATGTTGCTGATCTCTTTGACAAAGATTGGCTGGTTCAGGTTAACCGATCCCGGATCGCCCAACCCAAGTTCTGTGAAATAACGGTTCCAGTTGAAAACCGGTGAGAGTTTAACCAGTTCCGCTGTCGTAACTTTATTGTAGGTCTTGTTCGGATCGCGTTGTTCGAGCCGTGTCATGGATGCCTTGGCAAGCTGTGTCTCGAGGGCCATTACTTTTTGTGCATTTGCTGCAGAAGTGGCATCGTCATTGCCAAGCAGTTTGAACATGGTGGTCATGTAGGCAACATATTTGGCGCGAAGGTCGACCGATCTGGGATCGTCGTTCACATAATAGTCCCTGTCGGGCATGCCCATACCGGCCTGTGTCAATTGCGCGATTACCATGGAGCTGTTGCGTGCATCGGCCGAACCATAGATGCCGAACAGCGGGGAGAATCCATACTTGTGAAAACGGATCACGGCCTGCTGTACCTCATCCGGAGTATTGATCTGGTCGATCTCCTTCAAATAAGGCGTAATATATTCGAGTCCCTGCTTCTCAATTTTGGCCGTATCCATGCCTGAATTGAAAAGGGTAGCAATTTTATCCGGGACAGAGCCTTTTTCGTTTTTGGCGGCAGCAGTGGTTTTCACCAGATCGTTCACCTGCTTTTCGGCCACTTCGGCCAGTTTATCAAACGAACCGTACCGGCCGCGGTCGGCAGGCAACGGATTGAGTTTCTTCCATCCACCATTGGCATAGGTGTCAAAATCGTTTCCCGGAACAACGGTTTTGTCCAGGTTGGCGGGGTCGATGGCAGGAACCGAAGCCGTTTTTTTCGGTTTGACGCACGACATCAGGGTAGCTACAATCATAAATGCGGAGATTGAAATAACTGTTAATTTGTTCTTCATAGTACTGGTTCTGAGTTTTAAGGTTCCAAAGATATTTAATTTGAACAAATTGCAACATGATATTATCCCATTGGGCAATGTCATATAGTTAACGAAATCCTTTGAGTTTCCTTCGTGTTTACCTTTGTGACCTTCGTGGCAAGATTTAAAAAATTCACCACGAAGGTCACAAAGTACTACACAAAGGACACAAAGGGCTACCAAATCAATATCGTTAGCTTAAGGACATGGTCCTAGGGGCCAACAATCATGAGTTGTTAGACTGACAATTCATGAAAAAGTTACATTATTGACTGAATATTCAGAAACACTTGGTTATTGTCGGCTGGCAATTATTGTTTTTAAATAATTCCCCGGAGTCATTACTCCCAGTGAGCTATGTTTAAAGTCTTTAACGTTTCTCGTGACAATTACATCAACTTGTCCGTTAAATTCGGCCGAATAGTTTTGCAATGCGTCTTCAAAATCCCTAAAATTCGAGTTCAAAGCTTTGAGGATAATATCCTTGTCTGTCTTGAGTACTTCCGTTATCGTTATCAATTGAGTTAGTTTTTCAATAACTTTCTCATGCGTAGATGTTTGCCTTAACAGATAGTAGACATTACTTATTATCACTGATGTGATGAATCCTCTAATCTCCCTCGATTCACATAGTGACAAAACATTTGCAGCATGATCGGAAAAGGGCTTTCTGTCAAAAAAGAAGTCCAAAATTACGTCGGTGTCAATAAGAACCTTTTGCATTTGCTATAAATATTTTTCTGTAAGTCTTTTTGAAAGTTCCTTCTTGTAGTCGATTTTTTTGGGAGCCTTAAATGAACCTTTCATTGATTTTACAATCGGAGTCAGGTCGATCGTTTCATTGTTGTCTTCTTTCGTTATGACTTTAAGGTAGTTTTCAATAATATCGGATAAACTACGACCTTTGCCACTGGCATATTTCTTAGCCTTTTCGATTATAGTTTGTTCAATCGTCAATGTCAATTTAGTGTTCATGCGTATCTAATTTGTTTTTTTAAGGTCGCATGGAATACCCAAAGAATCAATTCCAGTTGCATTGCATATTCACGCAAGGGTATTTCATGGCAATTGTGTTTTTCAATACGTGCAAATATACGAATAAAAATCACAACACGTGCAAATATTTTTAATTTCGCACGTGTGTTTTTCATCTGTAGTGAACCGTTTGATTCCACCATAAAATCACTCCGTAAAATTGGAACTACATAAAATACGGATGCAAAATTAGGATTCGTGAGGGGGTATGTGCAACTTGGCTTCATATAGGGTCGCGTCCCTCAACTGGAAGATGCGATAGCTACTGTATGCTCGCTATTTCTTATTTATGAATCCCTCAATTTCGTTGATAAAATCCTTCATCTCCTCGAACATCTCTGCAACTATCTCCCTTTCAAACTCAACATAGGAATCATAATCCCCTTTAGTTCGGCGATTGAGCGCTTTATTGATAATCTTACCGTATTTTGTATCAATAAGCCCTTCGTTAATGAAGTTCTTATTAAACCACCCTATTAATTGCTGGTGTTTTGAAGTCTCAAATTCAAATTTTAAGCCTAATGCAAGAAGTGAATAAAACATACCGTAATAAATTCGGTTTATTGCTGAACGTAATCGATCATTAGAAATTAATAATTGTACGTCGACAATAATATCTTTGGCTTCATCCAGTCGATACTTAATCAATTCCAACCTATCATTTTCATCTATACTCATGCGTAGATTCCGGAATTTATTGCATTAATAAAAATTGGCTGTTTCCCTCTAATCGTTTTTAATTCCTTTAAGGAAAGCAAATGTGCATCAATAATTATATTATACTTTAAGTCGATCTCATAGCAAATATCAAGTATATTATTTTCATCCTTAGAAGAATAATCCTTATCAAGCAAAATCAGAATATCAAAATCTGAATTCTCATTGGCCCTCTCTTTTGCTTGAGACCCAAATAATATAACGTTCGTAATGGAATCCTGATATTGTTTTCTGAGATTATCCCTCAAATCCCTCAATATAACAGCTTTATCCATAATCATCAATTTTGAGGCTAATTTACAACTTTTCATTGAATCTTTGAAAGAAGCAGGAGCCGGATGACAAAGTGAGGTTGTCGGGACAATGCCACCAGAAAATCACCCCGAAAAATTGAATCCCCATAAAATAGTGATGCGAAATTAGGATTTGTGAGGGGATTTCGTACAACAAGGCTTCATATTGGGTCTCGTGGCTCAACCACACAAAGCCTTAGTTATTAGTGGCAGTCTTTTACCATTCCAATTTTCTAAATGCCATAGCTATATTAATTAAAAGCAATTTTATTCTTCTAACTTAATTTTCACGTCACTCAATCTTATGCTCACTTCATGAATAATTGAATCATTGTCTTGTTTAGTTCCTTTAATCACCAAATAAACAAACTTTGGATTTTCCCTCTTTCTTATCGTATCTAAAATATTATTGATTTGAGCCTCTAATAATCTATTCTTTCCATCAGTTGTATAATATTCGTTACCTGCATATTCAGATCTTGCATAATCAACAGTTTTGAATTTACTAATATCTTCTGGTTTGCTATTAATGAATTCATCAAGCTTTATTGAATTCGATAACAGGTCATATGCAAGTGGAATAGGTCCTAATGCTTTGAATTTACCTTTAGGACTAATGATAAAATGAGCTGGTATCCCAGATATCTTTAATAATTTTCTTGTTTTGGCTGGGTTCTTTGACCTTAATTGAAGTCCTTGAGGTTTGTTATAATCTATATATTTTTGCCAATTCGGCTTTGAATCATCAAGAATAATGTCAATAAAGATTATGTCTGAATTATCTTTAAAATGGCTCTTTAATTTTTCTAATTCAGGTTTTTGTAATAAGCAAGGTTTACACCAGGTTGCCCAGAAAGACACATAAATTGTTTTATTTTTGAATGCTTGTAATTTCACTTCATTATTGTCAGTATCTAAAAATATGTCATTGGGGAACTGATGATTTTTCTCTTTCGAAAAATTCCAAATTACCTTTCCATTTATAAGATTCCCGTCGAAATCCTCATTTATATTTCTTCCTTCTCGAATAATTAATGGTTGTGAAAACAGGAAATAAATAAACAATCCAACCATAAACAATAATGACGATATTTTATACTTTTTATGAAACTCCTTTCTAGTAATAAAAAGACTTATTGTGGCAAATAAAAACAGAAAAACAATAAGAGGGAAATAAAAGCATCTCATTGGGTAAAATAATAGAAGGGATAAAAACAAAAAAGGGATGAATTTTAGTGGTGTTTTCCTATTAATTAAACCAGATATATAAAATCCTATAGCACAAATTATCAGCGCAACCCATTTTAATTTATCATAATTGTGAATAATTATAAGATTGTCTCCTAAAAGCTGAAAAACCTTAAAAGGAATAATTATTGAAACAATTCCAGCTACTAATTTTAATATTGTTATAAATGATTTTTTCATCTTTTAGATTTTATTAATCAAACTGTAAGTTTAAATCGTACGTGCTTGTCTGAGGGTTCTCAAGATTGCCACTCGTTTATAGCCGAAACCTAATTTCGCTTAGCCGGTGATTTTTGGTGGGTGCAGGAAGGTTAGGTTCGCCTTGTATTTTGTAAATGTAAGGAAAAAAATCTAAATATCAATATCATAGAAGCGGAAATCGTGCAAGGCACATTGGGTGATGCGGTTTGAACACGCATATAAAAAACCGGAGATTAAAAATCGCGGCACCCAATACGCTGCTTGCTTGCCGGGGCTAAAAAACCGAATGATGAGATTCTTAACCGCATTTTTTAAATATCAGCGATTAAAAATCGCGGCACCTTACGGCTATTGCGTTTGCCATAAGAGCCGCCCGGACGGGCGGCTCCAGATCGCTTCTTCATCACACCGAACCGGTGGAAATTACACCAAAATGGTGCATATAAGCTGGAGACATCTCCTTTATACAGAATGCGGTTAAAAACCGCGTCACCCGGGCTTGCTATTTAGATCTTGCCACTTGCAACAACTGCCTCCACCTCTTCCTGATTGATCGGGATGCGGTTGCCGAGCAGCCTGGCGCCTGTCTCGGTAACGAGGACATTGTCTTCCAGTCGGATACCGCCAAAACCCAGGTAGGATTTCGCTTTGTCGAAGTTGATAAACTCCTTGTTGATGCCCTCCTTCTCCCATTTTTCGATCAGGGCCGGAATGAAATAGATGCCGGGTTCGTTGGTGATCACAAATCCTGATTCAAGCCTGCGTCCCAGGCGGAGGTAGGCGGTTCCGAACTGGTCGATCGGCCGGATTTCGTTGTCGTACCCAACATGGATCTGGCCATAATCTTCCATGTCGTGTACATCGAGGCCCAGCATGTGCCCCAGCCCGTGCGGAAAGAAAAGTGCGTGCGCGCCGTTGGCCACGGCCTCATCTACATCCCCTTTCATCAGGCCAAGTTCTTTCAATCCCGCAGCGATTACCCTGGCTGTCTGCAAGTGCACCGATTGATAGGTTACCCCGGGTTTGGTGAGCGAGAACCCCGTATTATTGGCAGCGAGCACGATGTTGTAGATATCCATCTGCTTTTGGCTGAACTTCCCTCCTACAGGGAAGGTGCGGGTAAAATCGGAGGCGTAATGGCCATTGGATTCCGCCCCGGCATCGACGATCATCAACCTGCCAGCCTCCAGCGTAAAGGAGTGGTTGTGGTTGTGGAGCGTCTCCCCGTTCTGGGTGAGGATGATGGGGAAAGAGGTTCCGGTACCTTTGGAAAGGGCTATCCCCTCCAGTACCCCGGCGATCTGTTGCTCCATGATGCCCGGCTGCGCCATCTTCATGGCAGTAACGTGCATCTCGTACCCGGTAGCGCAGGCCAGTTCGATTTCGGCAATCTCGGCTGCATCCTTTATGGAGCGCATGGAGACAATGGCCTGGATCAAGGAGAGGGAGGCATATTGTTTTATTTTGCAAACCTTAATTCCGAGAAGGCTGCTCAATTGAATTTGGTTTTCGGCACGATAAGGTGGGGTAAAATGAATCCTTCTACCGGTTTTGATGGCGCGCTCAACTGTTTGGCCGATCTTGTCCAAAGGGGCAGTGATATCCACTCCAACTGTAAATGCCTGTTCGGCGACAGATTTTTGAGGGCCCATCCAGATGATGTCTTCAATATCAACGTCATTGGCATAGAGCAGGTCGTGGTTGTTGTCGACATCGATCACCCCGAACATTCCCGGCAGGTCCAGACCAAAAAAATAGAGGAAGGTACTGTCCTGTCTGAAGTGGTAAGTGTTGTCGGTATAGTTCATGGGTGACTCCTGGTTGCCGGGAACCAGGATCAGGCCTGAGCCAATTTTGTTACGAAGCGTAGCCCTGCGTTGGATGTAGGTTTCTTTGGTAAACATATTTTATGAATTATTTGATTTCTATCTGCTCTCTGTATTTCTTAAATGCCTGTCTGGTAAATCCGCCAATACCCAAAAATACCATTCCAACAACAAACCGATGGTCGCTCAATGGTTGTACCGGATACATATCTGTCAAAGCAATTATTAGCACAATCAGCCAAATAATTGAAAGGACAGACAGGATGATCAAAATTAACAATTTCTTGTGTAACAATTTTTGGTTAAATATCGAAATAAAAGATAATTATACCTTTCGACTTCGCTCAGGGACCGGTACTTCATTCCGTCATCCCTGTCTTCTGTTCATCCACTCTTTCATCTTCTCCGTTTCAACGTTTCCTGTTTCATCAAGTTCTCCCCTTCTCCCACTCACCCCTTCTCCCACTCCTTTCACCGTTTTTCTGTTTCATTGGAGCGAATCAGCCACACCTCGGCCACCTGCGAACCCCTTTCACCTTCGCCTTTGTCGTTTTGGGCGCAGCTCCAGGTGAAAGTTACCTTGCCGGATTGAGTCACCTCTTTGGGAAGTTGGAACTCAAATATAGGTTGGGTTCCCATCCTGATAAAGTCGTGAATCAGGAGGCCATTGGCTTCGAGTTTCATCCTGGAACGGAAACGTCCGGTATAAGCGACGCGCAGGGTGTAATTCCCGGATGGGTTAAGGTTGTTGTATTCCATTACCAACGGAGTGAAATAGAGGGTGTTGATCTGATTCATCCAGGCGAGCGGGGTGGTTTGCCCGGCAAAACCTTTGGCCACAATCTCATCAACCCAATCGACGCCCTGTAGTCCAACGCCGAAGCTGACACGGGGCGACTCAAGACTTCCAGGATCTTCCAGCCAGCTTCTTTGGGATTTCACATGTTCCCAGGCGGCCGGATTTCCAAGGTTATCGTAAAATCCCCCGGGTCCAGGATCTGTCCGGTGCAGCATCCTGCCAATTTCGGCTTGCCGATCTTTCTCATCGCCCTTCTTTTCGATCCGGTTAAGCTGGTCCAGTAGCCAGAGTGCGTCGTTCAGCGGGATGTCAATGTTGTCGATAAAGTTACCCCGGCCACTCATGGCATGGTGTTTTTCGATGGTGAGCTGGGCGCCGAAGCTTCGGAAGAGAGAATCGGCCAGGGCAAAACAGCGGATTTTCCACGGCTGGGATATGGGCTTCTCTTTGGCTTGAAGCAGGGTAGCCCTGGCATCAGATATGGCATTGAGTGTTTCATTGGGTTTGGCCGCCTCCAGAATGGAACGTGCCTGCCGTTCCAAATCAGTTTCATAAATCAGCCTACGCTGGATATAGGCATCGTAGTAAGCCCTGATCAATCCGCTCTGGAAACGGGGATTGGCCAACACCTCCGGTGAAGCCGACCTTTCCATGTCCTGCCATTGTTGGAGTGTCCTCTCGACCTGCTCGTTGGACAGCAGCGGTCCCCTAAAATTCTGCTCCAGTGCCATCAATCCCTGAGCAACGGCATCCGCGTATCGCGGTCCAATAAAATAGCGAGCATAATCCCTGAGCGTTTCGATAACCGGGGTTTCGGGATTCCAGTCCTGGCCGGTCCAGATAAATTTGTTCACATCGTCGTTGGTGCCTTCCGAGTAGCTGATGCTTCCCTGTGCCAATGAGGCATAACGGTTGTGGATGAGCTTCTCATCGACCGGACGCGGGTTGATGCATTCGCGGCCAAGTGTCATGGCAAAGGCCAGGTCCCATTGCGGGACCGGATACTGACAACTGTAGCTGTGGGTGATGTCGGGATAGAGACGGATTGGAATGGATGGATCAGTTACCCGGCGTACCTCGGGAAGAGGCATCTTGATCCATGGACCATAAACGACACCTCCCAGCCAATCCAGTTTCATGTTGATGTGGGCGAAGAAGCTGGCATACCAGACGGTACTTGGCTTGAAGGCCTGAGGCGATACCCAGATTTTGGCATTGGGGTGATACTTCTTCAGGACCACTGCCTCCTTGTTTAGCCAGCTAAATAGTGGATCGGGTTCAAGATCGCCGGGGTCTCCCCCGGGTACGAAAAGGGCATCAAGTTTGGGAAGGATGCTGAATATTTTCTCCCGTTCGGCTAGCCCGGCCTTGATTGAATCGGGGGAGTTGTAGTTGCTGCCCATGTTGGGATACCATATCCAGACATCCAATCCGTAGGATTTGCAGATCCTTGCCTGTTCGACAATCATTTGGATGGCGGGCAGTTTCATGTGCACACTGGTGGCATCGTCATCGGTACGGGGAGGCATGATCTCGATGCTGTTGGCGCCGAAAAGGGCCAGATCGCGAATATACCGGTCATATTGTGCGACACTCCAGGCATCGTAAGCATTGGTTTTTGGACGATAACCCAGCTGGTGACCCCGGATGGGGTAAGTAGGCGTGGAGGAGAGCGAGAGATGATCGGGCAAAAGTATTTTGCTGGTAGAGAGCTCCATCTTTCGCATGAGATAGCCTGCACCGTAAAGTGCTCCCCGCTCATCGTGGCCGGCTATGACCACAGTTTTGGCATCAATCAAGGCAATTTTGTATCCGTCTTTCCCGGTTGGGGGTAGGGAATTCAAGGAAGTTGCAATCCCGGCAGGAAGTTTCATTACATCCTTTTCGAGGCAAAACAAGATTTGAGGAGAATCATTGGCGTACGGCTTTCCGGCGATAGCCAATTTAATAGAGGTGTGAAGCTGAAGCTCTTCCTGCAAAACAGTTGCAGCCATATAAAGCTGAATGTTCTTCTTGTCAGAACAAATGATGGAAGATTTAGAAAAATCGAGCCATTGCGCCGAAGTTACCAGCGGCAGGAGCGCCAATGCAAAAATGTAAATTAAGCGGGTCATCATATATTGTTAATAGTTTAAACGATCAAATAGTAATAGTAGCGAAACTCCAAAACCCAAATATCGCAAAAAAATATTTAAATTCGTGCAATACAAAAGAATCCATTCAACTATGAACAGAAGAGAGATGATCGGGAAAACCGCCGCTTCAGTGGCCTTGTCGGCAACTGTTATGCCTTTTCAGGAAAGCAGGGCCGCAGATAAAGCTTCCGGCGGATTAAAGGGAAATATCCACCATTCGGTAAGCCAGTGGTGTTATGGCAATATTCCGCTCGAAGAACTTGCAGTAGCCTGCAAAGAGATAGGGATTGAATCCATCGAGTTGCTTCAGGAAAAAGATTGGTCAACGGTTCAATCCCATGGGCTAAAGTGTGCGGTCGGGTATGCGACTGACTGGGGTATTCCAAAAGGGTTTAATCGGATTGAAAATCACGATAAGCTGGTGGCCGATTTCGAGACGATGATACCAAAAGCGGCTGCAGCGGGCGTTCCTAACCTTATCTGTTTCTCCGGGAACAGGGAAGGCCAAAATGATCAGGTTGGACTGATCAATTGTGCCAGGGGAGTGCGAAGACTCACGCCGCTTGCCGAAAAGCATGGGGTGACGATCATCATGGAATTGCTTAACAGCTACGGGCATAAAGATTACCAGTGCGACCATACAGCATGGGGTGCAGCCCTTTGTGAGATGGTTGGTTCCGGGCGCTTTAAGCTGCTGTACGACATTTTCCACATGCAGCTAATGGAGGGGAATGTGATTGATACTATTCGTAAAAACAGCAAATACATTGGCCACATCCATACCGGAGGTGTTCCCGGGCGGCACGAACTGGATGAGACCCAGGAACTATACTATCCTGCCATCATGAAGGCGATTGTCGATACCGGTTACAAAGGTTTTGTCGGTCAGGAGTTTGTTCCAACCAACCCTGATAAACTGGCCTCCCTGAAAAAGTGCATTCTTATTTGTGACGTATAATATTCCGACTTAGTGTCCCTTTGTGAAGCACTTAGTGACCTTTGTGGTGAAGTTTTTTTAAGATTTAACCACAAAGGACGCTAAGGATAACACAAAGGGACACAAAGTATTGCACATAAATGTTTTAAATTCCTAATATCATTAAAATGAGAAAAGTCTTTTATTTGATTTCGCTTGCAGCTTTGTTTGTTGCGTGCAGCACTCCGGCCCCGAAATTCACCATCAGTGGAAACATTGAAGCTCTGCCGGATGGAACCGTTTATCTTAAACAGAGGGTGGCAGGAGAAACCACTACCCTTGATTCCGCCAAAAGTGCGGGTGGAAAGTTTGAACTAAAAGGTGTCGTGGAGGTTCCCGATTTGTGCCTCCTTGTTTTGGGCGAACGCAAGCAGGTCCCTGTTTTGGTTGAGAACAAGGCCATCCAGGTTGCCGGGAAATCGGATGATTTACGCAATGTCACCATCACCGGATCCGCAAGTCAGGATGAGATGAAGTCGCTGGAAGCCAAAGGTGCTGTTCTGAATACCCAGATGAAAGAACTTTATGGCAAGTACAACGAAGCCAGACAGAAGAACGATGTCGCACTGCAGGCGACCCTGGAGAAAGAACTCGATTCCCTAAGCAATGTGCAAATGGCCATGCAAAAAGATTTCGTAACCGGAAATCCAAATTCCTTCGTTGCCCCGGTGATTTTGCAGCAGATCCAGTATGGCATGGAGGCGGACGAAATCCATGGTTACCTCAGTAAATTCTCCCCTGAAGTGATGAAAAGCAGAAGCGCCAAAGCTTTGGCCGACCGGGTTACCCTTCTGCAAGCTGTTGCCGTCGGAAAAACAGCGCCCGATTTTACCATGAACGACTCCATTGGTACTCCGGTAAAACTTTCGGAGGTTTATGGCAAATATCAATATACGCTGGTTGATTTCTGGGCTTCGTGGTGTGGTCCATGCCGTGGTGAAAATCCAAATGTTGTGGCCGTTTGGAAAGATTACAATGCCAAAGGATTTCATGTGATCGGTGTCTCCTGCGACAGCGACAAGGCCAAGTGGCTGAAGGCAATTTCAGATGACAAACTTACCTGGTCGCATGTTTCCGACTTGAAAGGATGGGGCAATGCGGCTGCCAAAATGTACGGTATCAACTCCATTCCTGCCAACCTTCTGCTCGACAAAACCGGCAAGATCATCGGCAAGAATTTAAGGGCTGAGAAGCTGCGTGGAAGAATTGCTGAATTGCTGAAATGAACGAATTTACCTTAACCACCCCCGCCCTCCTCTTTTCGGCCATCTCGCTGATCTTGCTGGCCTATACCAATCGTTTCCTGGGATATGCAGCGCTGATCCGGGATTTGTATGCTAAATTTCAATTGCATCAGGATGAGGTTCTTTTGGGTCAGATTGCCAATCTCCGCCGTCGTCTGTACCTGACTAAAAACATGCAGATTTTTGGCGTAAGCAGTCTGTTTTTGTGCGTGTTGACGATGTTCCTGATCTATACGGGTTATCAAAGTGAGGCTTTCTGGATATTTGGGGTAGCGCTGTTGCTGCTGATCATCTCCCTCGGACTCTCCATCCTGGAGATACAAATCTCGGTGAAGGCGTTGGATTTGCATTTGAGCAATATGGAGGAGGAAGAAAAGGATAAAGGATAAAGGATAAAGTCAAAAGGATAAAGTCAAAAGGATAAAGTCAAAAGGGGAAAGGATTAGAAATAAGTAGAAATAGGTTGAAATTGATTAGTTTTTTATGAAACAATTAATTTATTTGCGATACTATCTATTACTACTTATTTCAATTTAATACTACCTATTTCTTTAACAGTTTTTTCATGACCAAGGAACAATACAAAAAAATATATCCATGGGTAGTGGTGGCGCTGCTTTGGATGGTCGCCATGCTGAATTACATGGACCGTCAGATGCTATCCACCATGAAAGTTGCCATGATGGGCGACATCCACGAACTTGAGAAAGCCGAAAATTTTGGCCGGCTAATGGCTATTTTTCTATGGATCTATGCGCTGATGAGTCCGATGGCCGGACTGATTGCCGACCGGGTGAACCGGAAATGGCTCATTGTTGGAAGCCTGGCAGTCTGGTCGGGCGTGACCATGGCCATGGGTTATTCCACAACTTTTAACCAGTTGTATGCGCTCCGTGCCATGATGGGGATAAGTGAGGCGCTCTACATCCCGGCAGGGTTGTCCCTGATTGCCGACTACCATAAGGGACCGACCCGCTCGCTGGCAGTGGGAATTCACCTATCGGGCCTTTACCTCGGTCAGGCTTTGGGTGGATTTGGCGCTACCGTCGCGCACTCCTATTCCTGGCAACAGGCATTCCACCTGTTCGGGCTGATAGGGATCTGTTACAGTCTGGTACTGGTTTTCTTCCTGAAAGATATCCGGATCCAAATTCCTGCCTCGAAAAAATCAACTTTTTCCGATGGGTTTAAATCGGTCGTAAACAGTCTTGGAATGATCTTCGGGAACATGAGCTTCTGGGTGGTGTTGTTTTTCTTTACCGCTCCCAGCTTTCCAGGATGGGCTGTCAAAAGCTGGATACCGACATTGTTTTCCCAGACCCTTGGTATTGACATGTCGATTGCCGGACCGATGGCGACCATTACCATCGCAGGATCCTCGTTGTTCAGTGTTGTTCTCGGAGGTTACATGGCCGACCGGTGGATGAGGGTGAATGTTAAAGGAAGGATCTATACCGGCGTGATTGGATTGGGCCTGATGGTGCCGGCGCTGTTGTTTCTTGGCTATGGTACCGGATATGTTGGCATCCTGGGAGGCGCTATTTTGTTTGGGTTGGGTTTTGGGATGTTCGATACCAACTGTATGCCGATTCTATGCCAGTTCGTTACTGCGCGCCATCGTGCGGCTGCATATGGCCTCATGAACATGGCCGGAATTTCATCGGGAGCCCTCATTACCATTATCCTTGGCAAATCAACCGATGCCGGCAGTCTGGGTCACGATGTGGCCTTATTGGCCATTCCGGTTGTCATGGCAATAATTTTGCAATTGGCAGTTTTAAAGCCCAAATTTGCGGATAAGACAGAAGACTGACGAAATTGAAACGGGGAAACGATGAAGAGGAGATGAGGGATGAAGAGACGACTGGGATGACAGAAAGACGGAGGGAACAGGAGACTTGGGAACTGAAACGGGGAAACAGTGAAACGGAGAACCGGTCCCTGAGGGGAGACAAGTTTATTTAAAAGTATGCCCAATAAGAGATATTTGATTGTTGATTTCGGATAAAAGTCGTATAAAGCAGATTGTGTGAACTGATTGCGGGTAGGCTACGGCTAGTCAGGACTGACGAATGACGAAATCGCAATAATCCAAATAGCATGTATTCAACAAAATTGGCAATTGACTAGAAACGCCATTTATGGCGTTGTTGATTAATGATCGACCCTAAAAATGGCTTTAGCCGAAACGTTTGGAACCAATTTGGGCTGAAGCCTGTGTATGGGTGGTGGTTCTTGTGTCCGTAGCCTGAAGGCTACGGCTAGTCAGGACAGCGGGTGCGATTAAAATTTTACGAATCCGTATATAAACACTGCCGGACGCGCTATTGGGTGCAGCGATTTGTAATCGCTGATGGATTCAAAAATGCGGTTACGAAACGCATCACCAGGGTTTGCCCTGCACAATTTCCCTTCCTAAAGCTTTGGTGTTTAAATATTAATAGGTAAGTTTATCATGCCTGTAACACGCAACAAACCTGCCTCTTTACTTCCAAATTCAGAGTATAGGCACGAGTTTGGTGCGTATAAAAGAGCGGTCATTAAACGGACGACACGACACAACTAAAAGTTCGACTACTCAACTTCTGAATTAACCAGATAATGCGAAATTAACTCATTCAACTCATTGAAAAGAATCCTGTTTGCTATGTTTTATTGTGCAACAAATATTTTTTGAATATAAATGTATATTTATTGTTATTTAATACATATTTGCTATATTTGCGATGTGGTTTAAACGTTAAACATCATGTCAAAAACAAACAACTTCGTATTTTGGGGCTTATATATTGTGGCTTGGCTCATTTTTGTCGGCTTAAGCATTGAAGCAGGAGGCTTAATAGTAAATTTCTTTTTCAGTCTGTATAAGCCTGAATTTGTCCAAAATCTTTATCAAAAGTTGGACTTAACTGAAATGTATAAAGTCAGTAGATTAGCTTTTTTCGGCATCTATAGCTTTATTCTAACCATTTCAATTTTAAAAACTTGCCTATTTTACATAGTTATCAGACTAATGCACAAAGTGGATTTATCAAAACCGTTCAACTCTTTTGTTGCGAGACAAATTTCACAAATTAGTTATTACACCCTTTTAATTGGACTGTTAAGTTACATTGCCAGACAGTTAGCTAAAAATTTAATGCATTACGGTTTTGTTACCGACAACTTGAACCAATTTTGGGCAGACAGTCAAGCATTTATTTTAATGGGATCTGTGGTCTATATTATTGCGACTATTTTTAAAAAAGGAGTAGATATTCAAAACGAAAACGATTTAACTGTTTAAGCCATGCCAATCATTGTAAACTTAGATGTAATGATGGCAAAGCGAAAGATGTCGCTTAATGAGCTATCAGACAAAGTTGAATTAACTTTGTCTAATCTTTCTATTTTAAAAACCGGAAAAGCAAAAGCAATCAGGTTTAGCACCCTGGAAGCTATTTGTAATGCATTAGACTGTCAGCCGGGTGATATCTTGGAATACGCTAATGACGATGATAAAAGAACAACGAACCGCTAATAACTAAGACTTCGTGTGGTTGAGGGACGAGACCCAACATGAAGCCCTGTTGCACGAAATCCCCAAGCTGGCGCGGCGTATGTCCTGAAGTAAACAGACGAATTGAGCAACCAAGAGCGTTCATTTAAATGCTGTATAAAAAATGATGGGGTTTCTGAAAGGGAATGAGCTTTCGTTGGCAACTTTCAGAAGTAGTCAACAAACCGCCTTGGGGTGCTGTGGACAAAATCCCCGGTGCCTCTAATTTGTAACTTTTTCCGGTCAAAGATGGGTAACTATTTTAACAGAAAGGCACTGAATTACAAATCCCAGCAAGCAAGGCAAATATGGGGAATGACCATATTTTGGCATAATTTTGTTACATTTGTTTCAGGATTAGGAAAATATGGAACAAGCAAATATTAAAAATGTTGATAAAGCCATAAATGCATGGATTAAATCGTCAGACGATAATTATGACGAAATGTTGGATTTTTTTAAGATAAATAGAAACAATTGGGCCCTTTTTATTGGCCATTTATGTTTGGAAAAGCTGTTAAAAGCTTATTACATCAAAGTCAATCATAAGCATTCTCAAAACCTGCACAATTTGATTAGAGTCGCTGAGCTTTCTCATCTAGAGCTGACTAATGAGCAAAGGAATGATTTTGCAATGATTACTACATTCAACATATCTGCACGATACGATGATTTTAAGCAGAACTTCTATAATAAGTGTACAAGCGAGTTTACTGATAAATGGGTTGAAAAAATAAAAGCACACAGGCTATGGATAAAGGAATTAATCAAATAATTAATTCATATATTCTCTGTTTACAAAAGGAGAATTTGAAATTTACAAAAGTTTATCTTTTTGGCTCCTATGCTAAAAATAAGCAATCAGCCCATAGTGATATAGATTTAGCTTTCATATTTGATGAGAATAAACAAATCGATTACTTTGATTTACAAGTTCAAATGTTATCATTGGCAAGTTATATAGATACAAGAATTGAACCACACCCAATGAGTTCTGAGGATTTTACTCCTGAAAATCCGTTAGCTTGTGAAATTTTAAATACGGGAATGGAAATTAGTTTACAAACACATCAAACAATTTAAACTTCCCTGCCATGCGTTTCCTTATTTCAATCGTATTTCTATCTATTTCCCTTTGTTCCTTTTCCCAGCCTTCCAAATTCGGAACCTATTACGATCAGCGAAAATCCCTTTTCGAAATTCTGCCGGATACTAAAAATGAGATTACCTTTTTGGGAAACAGCATTACCGATGGATCGGAATGGAGTGAATTGCTTGCAAATCCGCGTGCCAAAAACAGGGGTATCAGTGGCGACACCAGCGAGGGGGTGCTCTTTCGTTTGTACCAGGTGACCCGTGTCCAGCCTGCCAAAGTCTTTTTGCTAATAGGGATCAACGATCTCTACGGGAACATCTCTCCGGATACGGTGTACGTCAATATATGCAAAATCGTCTCAACCATTCACACAAAATCGCCGAAAACGAAGGTCTATGTACAGAGTATGGGTTACATCTGTTGGGCGAAGGGTACAAGGCTTGGATGAGAGTGATTCAACCATACCTTTGAGATATGAGTTATAAGTTATGAGTTATTAAACGCAACTAACAGCATTACTGTAGTTTACAAACCACAAATCATAATAACTCATAACTCATATCTCATAACTATTTTTCAATATATGCTACAATCCAGTCTCCCACGGCTGAGGTAGTCAGCGCTTTGGCTTTGTCGTCTGTCAGGTCCTCGGTAACGGCTCCGGCTACCAATGATGCCTCAACGGCTTTCCTGATAAGGGCTGCTTCCTTGTCGAGCGAATAGGCATATTCGAACAGCATGGCTACTGAAAGGATGGTCGCGCATGGGTTGGCGATGTTTTTGCCGGTTGCCTGCGGATAAGAACCATGGATGGGTTCAAAGACCGAGGTATGCACCCCGATGGAAGCCGAAGGTAACATTCCCATTGAACCAGCTATCACACTGGCTTCGTCGGTAAGGATATCCCCGAACATATTTTCTGTCACCATCACATCGAAACGCTTTGGCCATTGGATCAGTTGCATGGCTGCGTTGTCGACGAACATGTACTCCACTTCAACTTCAGGGTACTGGGGCTCCATTTCCTTCGAAATCTGTCTCCAGAGACGGGAAGTCGCCAAAACATTGGCTTTGTCAACTACCGTGAGCCGCTTT
>Ga0172379_10002142_pt1 | contig 36209 bp, 26 predicted proteins | sample GrowelOW334metaG_FD_119756 | JGI IMG/M metagenome (GOLD analysis project Ga0172379, IMG submission 119756) | Groundwater microbial communities from an aquifer near a municipal landfill in Southern Ontario, Canada - Groundwater well OW334 metaG | ecosystem: Environmental > Aquatic > Deep... | reverse complement strand
TCCATCGCCATCAACATCGCCGGCCGCCACATTCACCCCGCCGCGGAACCGGCTGTCGTAAGCGAAAAACTGGTTTTTTATTTTTCCGTCAGCCGAAAAAATCCGGACATGCGGACCGCCGCCGGCTCCGGCTCCGGCGATTATTTCGTCAGTCCCGTCAGCGTCAACATCGCCGCCAACAACGCTCGCTCCGCCGCGGAAAAGCAAATCAAATGCCGAAAATTCCGCTTCTATTTTCCCGTCTTTATCAGCAATTTTTATATTCGCCTCGGCGCCGGAAAACGGGACACTAACGATTCCGCCCTTAAAGGGGCTTACTCCGGACAGCGCCATTTGCAATGAATTAAAAACATTCAGCCGTCCCCGGCCAAGCTGGCCTAAAAACGCCGGATTAACCCGGCTTATGTTATCAGTGTTATTAAAAAGCAAGGCAATTATTTCGTCTCTCCCTAGCCCGTAATCAGCTTCTAAAAGCAGTGACAGGGCGCCCGAAACCTGCGGCGCGGCGACCGAGGTGCCGGACCAATAGCCGTCGTAATATTTATTAAAACTCTTTTCACCGATTGATTTTTCCGGAGCGTAAACTACTGAGCTAAAAACGCTCTCCCCTGGCGCCGAGATGTCCACGCACTTAAAGCCGAAGCTGGAAAACTTTGATTTTTGGTCTATGGCGTCAACCGCCGCCACCCCGATCACCCAATTTTCACCGGCCGGCCCGTCATGACAAACCGGATACATGGGAGTCTCATCAAGAAAATTTCCCTGTCCGTCTTCGGATTCATTCCCGGCCGCGGCAACAATAATAAGGCCGGCCGCGCGCGCCCGTCCGATAGCCTCGTTTAGAGCCTCGCTATAGCCGAAACCGACAAAACTGAAATTAAGAATATTGGCGCCTTTTTTTATCGCGTAATCTATGGCCCGGACAACGTTTAAGGTTGAACCTTCGCCCGCGTCGCCCAAAACTTTTAAAGGCATTATTTTCGCCCTCCAGGTTACTCCGGAAATACCGCTGGCATTATTCCCTCCCGCGGCCGCTATTCCGGCAACGACGGTTCCGTGGTTAATCCCGCCTTCGGTAAAGCCTTCTTTAAATTTCGGCGAAGGGTCGGCTTCGGAATTTACAAAATCCCAGCCGTTAACGTCATCAATATACCCGTCGCGGTCATCGTCAATCCCGTTAGCCGGGATCTCCTCCCGGTTGATCCAGATATTTTCCCTTAAATCCGGGTGGGTAATCTGGACGCCGGAATCAATGATAGCAATCACGACATTCGGACTTTCCCGCTTAAGATCCCAGGCTTCCTGGGCTTTTATTTTTTTTAAATACCATTGGTCGCCGTAATAGGTATCCGAAGGGATGATTGAAGCCCGATATTTAAAATTCGGCTCGGCGTATAAAACAGCCGGATTTTTTTCATATTCGCTTATCACATTTTCCAAATCCTCGTCCGGCGCCAAAAAAACTTTCACCGGTTTTTCGGATGTTTTAAATTTTACGATAATCTCATGGTCTTCATGTTCGGCCAATCCGGCTCCGCTGACATTCGCGTTTTTAAAACCGGAAAAAGGCAGTCCGGCCAAAACGCTCGCCGCTATTAAAAAACTTATGAATATTTTCATCTTCATGCGGTTATTATATCACAGAAAGTTTTTAAATAACAAACATGTTACGGCAAACTAAAAACGAACCCTGCCCCACCCCGCTCGCTCCGCTCGCGACCCTCCCCGACTTTGCGGGGAGGGTGAGAAAAAATTTACCTCCCTCCCCCTGAGTCGGAGCGATAGGGGGAGGGCTGGGGAGGGGGACAGAGCGGAATTTTTGAGGGTTGGGGAGGGGGCTGAGCGCGATTGTCTATTGTCTGTTTACTTTAAATAAATCCCCTTATTCCGCACGTGCTCGTCAAAATTCTTTGAGTAAATAACTTTATCTTCGCCGTTTACTTCGGCGGTGAGAAAAAAATTATAGCTGTTCGGGGTCGGATAAATCGCCGCGCTTATAGCGTTTAATCCCGGGTTAGCGATCGGCTCCGGCGGCAGGCCTTTGTTCCGGTAAGTATTATACGGGGAATCTATTTTTGTGTCCGCTTCGCTGTACTGGGGTTTGTTTACCCCGATAATATAGGCCAGCGTGGCGCAGGACTGGAGCGCCTGGCCGTTATTGATCCGGTTCCAAAAAATTCCGGAAACAATTTTCATGTCTTCCGGCTTGCGGACTTCCTTTTCAATAAGCGAAGCCATGGTAATAATCTCATGGATGCTTTTTTTCTGCCGGGCGATTTCGGCGCGCAGTTCCGGAGTGAGCTTTCCGTCAAAGTTATTGAGCATTTTAACGACAATTTCTTCAGCTGAAGAATTTTTAAAAATCCGGTAAGTGTCGGGAAATAAATAGCCTTCAAGACTGGCATCATCCGGCGCGTCATTCAAAAAATCAAAACTTTGGGTTAAGGACTTCTGACTCGGGACTTCTGACTCGGGACTTCTGACTTTCTGGCCCGCCAGCGCCTTAAGCTCTCCCGCCGCCAGGACATGGTTGTCGCTTAAATACTTATCAATATCGCCTATGTTCCAGCCTTCAATGATCCGGATATCGGTTTCCCGGTTAATGGTTTTCCCGCTGGTTAATACGCCGGCAATCTCCATTATATTCAGCTGAGGGCTTAAGCGGTGCTCGCCGGCCTTAAATCTTCCTTCCCAGCCGCGCGCCCAGACATAAGTTTCAAAAGCCAATTTTGATTTAATCAGTTTTTGGCCGTATAAGTTATCGCTGATTTGGTTGGTGCCTTGGCCTTCGCTCACCGTAAAAACCTGATCCGCGCCGCGCGAATCAGCCGGATTATTTACTTTTTCCCAGCCAATGCCGATAAAGGCAATGCCGAGGATGATAATAATCAGAAGTATTTTTTTTAGCATAATCACATTATACCAAACTTTATTAAATCTTCAATTAAGGGCATGGCGTTTTTTTATGGATATATGATATAATTATGGAAAGCGTAATAATTAATTCCTATCTTATGTATAACATCCTGCTAATTCCCATTATCGCCGGCACAATCGCCCAGCTGGCGAAGTTATTCATCCCCTCCAACCATTACAAATGGAACTGGCGTAGTCTGGTCGCTTATTCCGGAATGCCTTCCATGCATTCGGCCATAGTTGTTTCTCTCGCAACCATCATGGGGCTGGAGCAGGGGTTTTATTCGCCGTCATTCACCCTGAGTTTTTTTCTGGCGATTTTCATTATCCGGGACGCGTTCGGCCTCCGGCAGTATCTCGGCGACCAGGGAAAAGTCTTAAACGTTTTAGTTCGGGATTTAAAAGAAGATGACCTCCTGGACCGGCACTATCCGAGGCTTTTGGAAAAAATCGGCCACACCCCGGCTCAAGTTTTAGCCGGAGCAGTTATTGGTTTGTTTGTTAGCCTGATTGGATACTATATAATATAAAATTTTTAATTTTATAATTTTTAAACAAAATTTTAAAAAATTAAAAAATTATATTAGCGATCTCCCCGTCATTTCTTTGGGCTTTGCGAGCCCCATAATTTTCAGGATGGTCGGAGCGACATCGGACAAAATTCCGGCCGGTCGGGAAAGAGTAAGGTCTGAACCAATAGCATTGGAGCCATAAAGAGCTTTGCCTTCAAATTCTTTGCCGACCAGTATCAAGGGCACCGGATTAACGCTGTGCTCTTTTTCAATTGTTCCAGTCTGCATGTTGAACATGGATTCGGCGTTGCCGTGATCAGCCGTAATAACTACTACGCCGCCTGACTGGAGCGTGACCCGACAAAGGCGGGAAAGGCATTTGTCAATCGTCTCAACAGCTTTTACCGCCGCTTTCAGGTTCCCTGTGTGGCCAACCATGTCGGCATTGGCGTAATTAACCATAATAAAATCATATAAGTTCTTGCGAATGGCTTCTTCAATTTTTTTTGTCACCTCATTAGCCGACATCTCCGGCTTTAAATCATATGAGTCAATCCGCGGCGAAGGGACGATGATATGATCTTCGCCATCGTTTTTTTCTTCTTTGCCGCCGTTAAAAAAATAAGTGACATGGGCGTACTTCTCCGTTTCAGCGATTCGGAGCTGCTTCAGTCCAGCCTTGGATATGATTTCTCCCAGAGTGTTTTTAACCGGTTCTTCGGAAAAAGCGATTTCAACGGGCAGACCTTTTTCGTATTCAGTAAAACAGGTGAAAAATAAATTTTTTACCGCCGACCCGCGCTGAAATTTGTCAAAAGAGGGAAGAATAAGCGCTTTGGTAAGTTCGCGCGCCCGGTCAGGTCGGAAATTAAAAAATATCACCGCGTCATTGTCACTTATCATCCCTAATGGAACACCTTTATCGTCAACAATCGCGACCGGCAAAAATTCTTCGTCATATATTTTATTATCATAACTTTCGGAAACAGCCTCTACCGGATCTGCCGCGATTTTTCCCCGTCCAAAAACCATGGTCGCGTAAGCTTTTTCAACCCGGTCCCAGTGATTGTCCCGATCCATGGCGTAAAAACGGCCGGAAAGGCTTGCTATTTTTCCCCGGCCGTATTCATTGATGGCGCGCTCCAAATCTTCTATAAACCCGATTCCGCCGTTATAAACCGTATCCCGGCCATCAAGAAAGGCGTGGATAAAAACCCGGTCAAACTTCTTTTCCCGGGCCAGAGCGAGAAGCGCCGTAACGTGGTCGATTGAAGCGTGGACTCCGCCGTTGGAAAGAAGACCTATGAGGTGAAGGGCGGATCCATTTTTTCGCGCGTGTTCAACAGCGCCGAGCAAAGCCTTATTTTCAAAAAAACTGTTATCACTGATAGCTTTGTTTATCCGCGGCAAATCCTGATAAACTACTTTTCCTAGCCCGAGGTTAAGATGGCCGACTTCCGAATTTCCAGCTTCTCCCCAGGGAAGGCCGACTGCCTCGCCGGAAGCCATAAGAGTTAGGGATGGATAGTGGGCGACCAGTTCATTATAAGTAGGAAGTTTCGCCTGGGTAATTGCATTGCCGCTGTAAGGTTGATTTATTCCCCAGCCGTCCAGAACGCAAAGAACAACCGGTTTAGGCCTGATTATTTTTTTATTGTCGTTATTTAACATAAACCAATACCTGATTAAAAATATCGCGCGTAACGTATAACGTGGAACAAATTGACTTTTTTATAATCTCTTCCTTTAATTAAGGCGAACTGAAAAAATGTGTTATGTGTTATGTGATTTTATAAGGCTCTCCCCTTTCATTAAAGGGGGTTTTTTTATCCCTAAAAGCGCAAGTGCGGTCGGGGCGACGTCGGAAAGCACCCGGCCGGACCGGAGCGCTATCTTTTTCAGGCTGTCATTAACCAGCACAAAAGGGACGGGGTTGGAACTATGTTCGGTATTAATCTCTCCGGTCGCGAGGTTTATCATTTCCTCAATATTGCCGTGATCAGCGGTAACGAGAATCGTGCCGCCGGCTTTCTTATAAGCGTCAATGATTTTTCCGAGGCATTTATCCACGCCGGCAACGCACTCAATTCCGGCTTTCAGGTTGCCGGTATGTCCGATCATGTCCGGAGCCGCCAGATTCAGGACGGTAAAATCGTATTTTTTTTCTTTCAGGTTTAAAATCACGGCATCAGCAAGCGCCGCGGAGCTCATAAGCGGAGTCTCATCATAAGATTTAACGTCAGGCGACGGAATCATAAACTGCTCTTCCCCGTTGACCCGGCCCGCATAACCGCCGTTAAAAAAATAAGTGACATGGGCATACTTTTCCGTCTCGGCGATATAGGCCTGACTCACATCCTTTAATACCATAGGAAGAGTGTCTTTGATGTCGGCGCTCGGAAAAGCCGAAATAATATTTCCTAAATCCGGACCAAAATCAGTCATGGCGATAAAAACGATATTTTTCAGCCTTTTCGCCGGAATAAAACAGGCGGCGTTTTTCTCACAAAAATTTTTCTGGACGAAAGTCTTAGCGAGCTGGCGCGCCCGGTCCGATCGGAGGTTAAAGAAAATAACGCTGTCGTTGTTACTTATCCTCGGTAAGGGCTTGCCTTTGCGGATGATAACGTAAGGTTCAATAAACTCATCCGAATCCCCCCGGTTATAGCTTTCGGTGATGGCCGCTTCGACTGATTCGGATTTCCGGCCTTTTCCTAAAACCAGGGCGTTAAAAGCTTTTTCCGTATTGAACCATTTTTTTCTCCGATCCATAGCGTAATAACGGCCCATTATAGTCGCTATCGCCTCGCCGTTCTTAAAGCCTTTTTTAATATCCTGCACCAGTTTTAAGCCGTCGTATCTCGGCGAGTCCCTGCCGTCGGTAAACAAATGCAGATAGACATTATGAATTTTTTGCAGGCGAGCCAGGGTAAGAAGCGCGAGAAGATGATCCGGGTCGCTGTGGGCGCTCTCTCCGTTGGAAAGCATGCCCATAATATGGAGGTTGGATTTTTTTTCCCGAACATTTTTTATTGCGGCGAGAAAAGCCGGGTTTTTAAAAAATGTGCCGTCATTTATGCTTTTTGTAATTATCACTGCGTCCTGATCAACGACCCTGCCGGCGCCGAGGTTCATGTGTCCGGCTTCCGAATTGCCGGGCTGTTTTAAGGGAAGACCGACTGACCGGCCGCTGGCTTTAAGGAGGGTGTAAGGGTATTTTTTTGTTATGGCGTCCATAACCGGCGTCCGGGAAAGGGTAACGGCGTTGCCCTTGGAAGGGGGCGCGATGCCCCAGCCGTCAAGGATAACAAGTATCATGGGTAAATTATTTTTATTCAAATTTTCTTTATTTGCCATACAAAATTACTTAAACAAAAATTTTCAATTTTTAATTTTCCTGCCTGCCGGACAGGCAATCAATTTCTAAACAATGATTAAAATATTTCAATTTCTTAATTGAAAATTGAGTCATTGAAAATTGTTTAAAAATTGAAAAATGAAAATTTTAAATTACTTTAAGTCTTTCTCTATTTCCATCAGCCTGTTATACTTCGCCACCCTCTCCCCTCTTGACAATGATCCGGCTTTAATATATTCCGCGCCGAGGGCAACGGCGAGGTCGGAAATAAAATCATCGTTTGTTTCGCCTCCGCGCGCCGATACGGCTATTTTATAGCCATGTTTTTTCGCGAGCAAGGCACATTCCATAGTTTCGGTCAGGGTACCGGCCTGACCCGGTTTTATTACAACCGTATTGGCGGCTTTTTCTTTTAACGCCTCCCTTACCCGTTTTACGCGGGTGGCAAAAAGTTTGTCGCCCGCCAAGGCGATTTCCGGCCCGAGCGAACGGGTTAATTCCCGCCAACCGGAAAAATCATCCGCCGAGAGCCCGTCTTCAAGATAAACGACCGGGTATTTTCGGAACCACTCATAATATAATCCAACCAGGCTGGCGCTCGTAAAATGGGACTGATCCAGCTTAAAAACATATTTTCCGGTTTCCTTATTATACAGGTCAGAGGATCCGATATCAATCCCTAAGCCAAAATCTTTTCCCGGCTTATATCCGGCGCGGACTCCGGCGGCCATAATTAATTCCATGGCCTGGATTGAAGAATGCATACCCGGCGCGTAACCGCCTTCGGTTCCGGTGTCCGTGTCATATCCCGCCTCTTTTAAAACCCAACCAAGCTCATGATAAATTTCCGCACCCATCCGAACCATATCGGAAAACCCCCTCCCCGACCCTCCCCCTATCGCTTCGCTCAAGGGGAGGGAGTTTTTGTGGGCAAGCGGTATTACCATGTATTCCTTAAAATCCAGATTGGTGTCGCCGTGTTCCCCTCCGTTAAACATATTAAAGCACGGAACAGGTAATTTGTAATTTTTAATTTTTAATTCGTAATTTTCAGCCATATATTCATACAATTCTTGTCCGCGGCTAACAGCAACCGCCCTGGCGCATGCCAATGATACGGGCAGTATCGCGTTGGCTCCCAGTTTTTTCTTATTCTCGGTCCCGTCCAGTTCAATCATCATGGCGTCAATTTTTTTCTGATCTTCCGCCTGCATGCCGGCCAGTTTTGAACTGATAATTTTATTGACATTTTCCACGGCTTTTAACACCCCCATCCCGTTAAATCTTTTTTTATCACCATCCCTTAATTCCACTGCTTCATGTGCGCTAAAAGAACCGGCCGAAGCCGCGCTGGCTCGAACCGCTATCCCGTTATCCAGGGTTATATTCACTTCCACCGTCGGGTTGCCCCGGGAATCAAGAATTTCCCTGGCGATAATGATTTTTATTTCTGGCATAAAATGTTTAATTAAAATAAATTTTCATGATACGATCCCCTTAAGCCCGGGCATTTTTTCCCGGCCAAGATAAGAGAGCATAGCTCCGCCGCCGGTTGATGCCCAATCAAGGTATTCTACCATCTGGCTCTTTTTTAAAGCATCCATGGTTTCGCCCCCGCCGGCCACGCCAAAAGCCTGTCCGCCCGACCGGCTGCCGACGAGGCGGGCGACGGCCATAGTGCCGTGTGAAAAAGATTTTTCTTCAAACTTTCCCATCGGACCGTTCCACATGATGGTTTTGGCCGAACGGATATGCTTCGCGTAAAGCTTGATGGTTTCCGGGCCGATATCAAAAATGCATTCGCTCTTTTTTACCTTGTCCGGAGCCGAACTCCTGATTATTTTTTTGGTTTTTCCCGAAGATGTTATAACGTCAACCGGCAGGATTATTTTTTTGTCTTTTAATTTTCCGGCCAGGGCGATATCTTCTTTGGACACGAGTGATTTTCCCACCTCCAGGCCGCAGGCCGCGAAAAAATTATTAGCCATGGCGCCGCCGATCAGGATGGCGTCGTATTTCGGTAAAAGGCTTTTTATCAGGGCGATCTTGGTTGAAATCTTGGCGCCGCCGACAATCGCCACGGCCGAACGGGCCGGATGCATGGCCTTATTAAGATTTTCTACTTCCTTTTCAACCAGCAGGCCGGCGTAAGAAAGTAAATATTTTTTTATGGCCGAAACCGAAGCGTGCTTGCGGTGGTCAACCCCGAAAGAATCATTGACATAAATCCCTTCGCTTTCTTTTCCCGACAGTTTATTTAATATTCTCTTTGTCCTAAATCCGCAGTCTTTACATACCAATTTTGCCAGGGATCGGGCAAAGACCTTATCATCGGCTTTTTCGCCTTTATGCGCTCTAAGGTTTTCAAGGAGAAGGATTTCCCCCGGCCGGAGTTTTTCCGCGGCTTTTTCGGCTATTTCCCCGATACAGTCCGACGCGAAAACGACTTTTTTGCCGAGCATTTCCGAAAGCCGCTTGGCCACGCCTTTTAATGAAGCATTTTTTTCTCCGCCCACCGGCTCAAGATGACTCGCGATTATTATCCGACAGTTATAGCGTAAAAGATAGCGGATAGTCGGCAAGCTGGCCGCGATTTTAAAATCGTCAAGCACTTTGCCTTTTTTTAACGGAACATTCAGGTCTGATCTTAAAAACACAGCCTTATTCCTGATATTTTTTAATTTACGGATAGATTTTATTTTCATAAAAAAGGAATTAAGTAAATAGAAAATAGTAAACAGTAAACAAAATTTATTTATTTTTTGTCTATTTACTATTATAACACATCTGCTTATATAAAAAAATCAGCCGCCGACATCCGGGACTGATTTTTAAACCGGCGCTATTAAAAATTATTTCAGTTCCCCGATTATTGCTTCAGTTTCCCTGATTTCCGCGCTCCTCTTAAATTTCACTTTTATTCTATCGCCGGTCTTATACTGGGCCAGAACCGCTTCCAAATCGTTATTCTTGTCAATTTCCAGCCCGTTTATCGCCAGTATTATATCGCCTTCCAGCAGTCCGGCTTTAGCCGCCGGGCTGTCTTTTTTTATCGCCTCGCCGCCGGTCGGCTTCGCCAGGAGCGCTCCCTTTTCTTCCGGAAAGCCCGCTAAATCTTTTAAATTAATATAACTCACACCGAAAAACGGCCTTTTAACAATTCCGTTCTTGAGTAAGCTTTCTATAGCCGGCAAAAAATTATTAACATGCTCAATTTTTCCGTCCTGATTAACAAAACCCGCCGTCCCACCTCCGAAAGTAAAAAGGAAAGATCCCTTCGGTCCGTCTTTTATCGGGGAATTGACTGATATTTCCCTGGGGTTGTAGTCGCTTGACATTATCGATCCGGACGGGATTCTTATTTCAGTCACGTAAGCGGGAAAAACTTCTCCGGATCGGCCAACCGCCAGAACCGAAAGCCCGGGATAAATTCCGGCGAGAGGAGAAAAACTTTTAACCGGCAGACCGTTAGCTTTGATTTTTAAAAATGTATAACCGCTCACTTTATCCATTACCGCCGATTCAACGGAAAAAATCTTTTTATCGCTGGTGATTACAGCGTATCCGCTCACAATATTTTTTTCGCTCGCCTCAAAAGTCTTCGCGATAATCCAGCCGTCTCCGGTTATAATGAGGCCTTCGGGCGCGTCCCCTTGCAAAACATAATAATCAGCGTAATTTCCGGCCGCTGAAGCGGTTTTTGAAATATCTTTCTTTTTAAATATTCCCACGAGGCTTCCGGTCGCCGAATCCGCGGTTTCTTTGATTTTGACGTTCTCCTGGACAATTAAATTTTTCGGTTCGCGGATTATTACCCGGCCGTCATCAAGCCTTGACGAAATATCAACAGAGCTGAAAGGCAGGCCGATTCCGCCGGAGAGGTAATTCTGAAAAATAATAATTATCCCCAGTCCGCCCGCCGCCCCGGAAAACAGCGAGATAAAAATTAAGATTATAAAATTTTTATTTTCTAATATTTTTTTAAGCATAGTGTCGTAAATATAAATAATTTTTACGCCGAACGCGTAAGCATTGGTTTTTTAAATCCACCTGGAGGATAAAAGAATTATTATTACGCTAAACAATCCAATACCGATATAAGTTTTGACGTTTTTCGCCTCCAGCGACCCGAGAAGATAATGCCGGGTAAGCCCGGTAATTACGTAGTAAGCGGCGGAAAGAAGCAGGCCGAGAATGTAAAAACGGAGTGGCAAAAAAGAAAGCGACCAGGCTATTTCAATAAGGATTAAAGAATCCACGAAGATATGGACGCCCGAATCGACCGGCGGAATTTTATGAGCCCAGCTAAGCTGATATATAACAAGAAGAAAAAGAAATGTCAAAACCAGGACAATCCCCCAAACCGGCCAGTTAAGGAAAGACCGCATTCCGAAAAGAGCCGAAGAAAAGAAAAAAACCGCGAGAAAATTTCCATAAACAGAAATGTTTCTTATCTGAAAACTCTTATAAAAAAGCGGCTCATAATGGAAAAAATAAACGGCTTTGAGATAATACCAAACCATGCCGATGGAAAAAAAAATCAATCCCTGAACAAAGAATTCATTATTAAGCACCACCAGGTTGGCGAGGGAACTGTTAAAAAATACCAGCGGAAAAATAAAAAAATCCAGACTGCCTAAAAATGATGTTTTTTTTATGAGATTATAAACGGTAAAGATCAGCAAGGCGTTCGCCAGCGGTAGCAGATAATAAAGGGAACCGGGGTAATAATCAATGAACTCCGCCGAAAAAAAAAGAAAGACCGGGGTTATTATCAGTAGATAGTAGGGTTTGATCATTTTATTCCAGCCATATATTAGCCGCTTTGGCCTCGTTAATTTTATTTTGTCCTTCTTCCAGGGCTTTTTGGTTACCGCTTATTAAAGAGTCTTCTATTTGAATCAGAGCCATGACTAATCGGACGTGAATATCTTTATACTCTCCCGGCATTCCTTTAATGGCCAGAAAGACGTCTTTTATTGTCCTTATATCATCGGCGGTAAAATTTTCTTTTGCCGCGATTGCCGAGTATCCGGCCAAAGCGGCCCGGGCTTTTTCTTTGTAAACATCAGCGGTGAGTTTTTCATAGCTTACAGCGGGAACAACACTTTCCGGGCCTTTAAAACTGTCCTGCGAAGTGAGGACAACGGCCGAAATCACGACCAGAAAGCCGACAATCAAAGTATAACTTACCAGTTTATATCTCCTTGTCATAAGATTTACGAATTACGAATGCAGAATTACGAATTCAAAAAAACGATTTCCTCATTCGCAAATAATGTATTGGCTATAAATTAAAGTTCTTCGCTTCCATTTCCACCCAGCGCTCGTCAGCGTCGTCCCATTTATAGGCTTTCATTTTGCGGACTTTCTCCTTTTCGCTGTAAATATATTTTACTTCGCTTCTCGCGCCAATGCGGTTAGAAAAACTCACTTTTTTGTCAACCACCGCCGGTTTTTCCGAATATTCAAGCTTCATTTGCCCAAGCGGTCCGGCAAAAATGATGAATTCCCCGTCAATCCCGCCTTCTTCATCATCATGAAAATTCCCCTCTTCTTCCACTTCAAAATTGTCTTTGACATTGCCGAGAATGTCTTTCCAGCGTTCAGGAGTCATAGATAGAATTTTTAATTTTGAATTTTTGAATTTTTAATGTATGAGCCTTATTTTTAAATAGCCGGTTTATTGTTTAGTACCGAGCTTTAAAAATTAAAAATTACAAAATTAAAAATTCTAATAATACACCGCCTGGGTTTCCAGGTTTCTTTTCCGATTATTGGCTGTTTCCTCGGTAATCTTGCCCTGGTCGTAAAGCCGGTCAATGGATTTATTCATGGTAACCATGCCGTCCTGATGGCTGGTCTGAATAACAGTTAAAATTTGACCAATCTGGTTCCTTCTGATTAAGCTGGAGACTGCCTGATTGTTTAATAATAACTCTCGGGCAACGACTCTCCCGCCGCCCTTTTTCGGCAAAAGCTGCTGGGTGATTATAGCGCGCAGAACGGTTGAAAGCATGTTTAAAACTTCCTGCTGCTGATGGGCCGGAAAAACATCAACGATTCTTGAAATAGTTTCCGGCGCCGTTGATGTATGGAGGGTTGATAATACAAGGTGGCCGGTCTCGGCCGCCGTGAGGCAGGCGGAAATCGTTTCAAGATCCCGCATTTCTCCCACCATAATAACATTCGGATCTTCCCTTAGGGCGTATTTCAGCGCCCGGGCAAAACTGTTGGTGTCTGAGCCGACTTCCCGCTGCTCAATTATGCTTTGCTTTTCCTCAAACATGTATTCAATCGGGTCTTCAATGGTGATGATATGCGATTTCCGTTCCTGGTTGATAATATCAATCATGGTAGCGAGAGTCGTGGACTTTCCGTTGCCCGAAGGTCCGGTAACGAGAATCAGCCCGTCCTGGAGATGGGTGAGTTTATATATCACCTCACTAAAATCAATCTCTTCCGGCTTGGGAACATATTTAGGAACCAGCCGGCCGGCCAGGGCGATTTTCCCTTCCTGAAAATGGAGGTTCAGGCGGAAGCGGGAACCGAAAAATTCCCGGGAAAAATCCAGTTCTTTCTTTCGCTTAAATCTCTCCATAGTCTCATTGTCAATAAGCGAATAAATAGCCTTCTCAAGCTCTCCCCCGTCCAGCGGATGATGGTTTAATTTAACAAGCTCGCCGTTAATCCTGTGAGCCGGTATGCTTCCGGCTACGAGATGGATATCCGACGCTTTGTTGTCAATCGCCTCCTGAAAATATTTAGCTATGTCCATAAAATTATTGGGTTACGCTCACAGTTAAATTATATCCCCTTATTCTTTATTTTTCAATGGCTTGGTAAACCTATCCGCCTTTTCCGACGTTTTGTCCGGCAGCCTTCCGGAAGAAGCCTGGACTTTTCCGGTAAAATTTCTCCTCGAAAAATCGCACCCGCAATAATCCTGGCGGTAAAGGTTTAGTTCGCGCGACAGGGCGCAGGACTTTTTAAAACCGTCATTCTTCTTAAAATCGGCCTGGTAAAATTTCACTTTGTATTTTTTTTCCAGCTTTTTTCCGATTTCATTAATAGCTTTGGCGTCTTTATAGGGACTGACGGTGAGGGTGGAAGTGAAGTATTCCAATTTCTTTTCTTTAGCCAGGCGGGCGGCGGCGGTTAGCCGGTCTTCATAGCAGACGAGACAGCGCTTCCCTTTTTCCGGCTCTTTTTCCAAACCCTTAACTTTTTTTAGCCATTTTTTATGGTCGTATTCTTCCGTTAAAAGTGGCAGGCGAAATTTTTTCGCGATCCTTTTGGTTTCTTCCAATCTTTTTTTATATTCTTCAGCCGGAAAAATGTTGGGGTTATAATAAAGCAGGCTGACTTTAAATTCATTTTTCAGTGTCCGGCTCACGTAAGCCCCACAGCCGATACAGCAGACGTGTAAAAGCAATGTTGGCTTTTTCGGCTGTTTAACTTTCCAAAATGCCAGGGTGAAAAAAGCGATACCAACCAGTCCAGCAACGGTGTCATACAAAGAAGAGGTGCGGCTCGGGATATAAAGCTGAAGGTATTCGGTAAAAAAAGAAAAAATAACGCTAAACCCCAGGCTCGGATAAACTGCCCATCGCCAGCCAGCCAGCGATTCGGCTGAGCCTACCAAAGCCCGGTTAAGCGAGCCGGAAAAACCCTTTTTTAAAAACGCGTCCGCGAGGAAATAAAAAAGGCCCCCGAACAAAATAAAATGAACCAGCTTATCGGCCAAAGTAATCCTTTCAATCGCCTCCGGGTAATACGGCATTGGCATGGTTACCAGCCGTAAAACCAATAAAAACCAGGCGAGAGCAATGAGTATTTTAGTAAATCTTAATATCATTTTTTTTAAAAAGCCGCGAAGCATTCGCTTTTTGAAACGAGGACATGTATCGCGCTGACCAGCTAATCATTTTGACAAAAAAGGCCATTAAGCATAATTCTATCTTACGTGTGAATGCGAAGATTTCCGCAGTGAGAAAAGCGAATGCTTCGCGGCTTTCGGCTCCCTTATCTTTCCTTCGGCGTTACGAAAAACCCGAGATACTTTCCGAGCGCGAGGCGGGTCTGGGCCTCTATGCCCGGGATGGAGCCGAAAACAATAATGCTCACCGGTAAAACCAGCCACTGCAAAAACATGGAGAGGCTCTTGCCAAAACCGTAATTTTTCGGGCGCGACGGAAGAAGCAGGGTTGAGATGACGGCGGAAAATACGAGGCCGATCATGGCGAAAGTCATCAGCATCCGGGTAACGAACGGCAGGTTGGATGATATAACCATGGCATTAAAATCCCGGCCGCCAATTAAAACCGGCAGCCAGCCGATAACGCCGATGATAAGGGCGTTGGTCGCCCAAGAATGGAACCCGTAAACTTGGACGAAAATCCGACCCAAATATTTTCCCTTGGGGGCGGTTTTAAAATTTTTAATGAAATTAAAACAGAGATAAGGCACGTTTTCCACTCCCCAGCCCCAGCGCCGTTGCTGGCGGTAAAGGCTTTTCATGGTGGCGATGGGGCTTTTATCCATAGTAACATCCATGGACAGGGGAAAATAAAGCGGCTCTACCCGGTAATCGCCGTTGTAATGACAGAACCCATGCCAAAAAATCCGCGAATCTTCCGAAACCATGCTGATCGACCAGAACCCCATCTCGTAAAGCGCTCGCCAAGTCATGGAATGAGAAGAATAAGTGGCTAATTTTTCCTGCCGCACCTGTTGCATCATCTGCCAAAAAGTATTGGACGACGCCGCCACCCGGGCGAAAAACGGCGCCCGCCAGACATTATTATGGTAAAGCGGAATTGGCTGGTAACTTGCCCGGTAAGGGTCGGGAACAGTTAAAAAGGCGTGCGTCAGCCGGTAAAAATACCCCGAATAAATAATAGTGTCAATGTCAAAAACGCTTACCAGTATTTTATCATAATCAATCTTTTCGGCGTCAATTATTTTTTCCTTGGCTTCGCGAGCGGCGAACGACTGGTTAGCGCCTTTGCCTTTCAACTCGCCGGGAATGTTGTCCGGATGGCGGGTAATGAAAAATTTCATGAACGAATTGCCATACTCTTTTTCCAGGCGGCGGGCTTTTTCTTCTCCGGCCGGCCCCTCCCGCTCTTCAATAGCTAATACCACGATCATCTTTTCGCGCGGATAGCCCTCGGCTGAAAGCGCCTCAATGCCCGGCCGGATAATCTCGTAAGATTCATTATAGGTAGGCAGTATGATAAGATGGTAAATTTCGTTCCAGCCGGAAATTTTTTGGCATTCGGCCCGCCAGTCAACCCTAAGATTTTCTTTCATTTTACGGTAAGAAATAAAAAGATGGATGCCAAGGTAAACAACGAGAAGGAGCCAGTAAACGTCAAACGCGATAATAAAATAAGCCACCCAAACGGGCTTTAAAAAAGAAAATAATACCAAGCCTGAAAGAGTCCCCCAAGAGAGAATGCCCGGCAACATCTCAAATGCCCGGTAGAGTTTTCGATCCGATCCGGTAAGATCAGTCGCCTTGCCTATTTTTAGGTAATCATTTTTATTCATTCGTGGGCCGTAACGCTAAGATTCTTCTGGCGGTAAAATTTCAAAGGAATTTTAAGTATGTATATAAGATAGAAAAACGAAAGCATGAAAAAGACGCTTAAAACTCTTTTTGGCCGGGTACAGCTTATATATTTCCCCGTCCGAATCGCGCTAAAAACCGAAGCAACCTCCTTATCGGGCGAGTCAACGATAAGGTAGTCGGTATTAAAATATTTCATGGTATGAATATCGGAAGTGGCGATAAACGGCAGTCCGCGCCCTCTGGCGATTTTTTCGGCTTTGCGATTCTGGTTAAACCGGCGGGTATAAAGCCAGGAGTGTTCAACGGCGTCAAAAATATGAATGAACTTTTTCAGTTTTCTTTTGCCGATTGAACCGAGAATTCCGGAAGCCGAGGCCGGATGCGGAGCGATTACAAAAACATGTGGATTGTCTTTCTTATAACGCGACAATTCGGCGAAACTTTTTATTTCTTCGGCCGACCGGTCGCAGTTTAACACGAGGACATGATTTTGGCGGAAAAAAAAATTTAGCGCCAGCTCAATTCCCGGTATGAGCGTGATTCCCTTTTTCTGGGCATACTCGCCGTGCTCTTTCTTATAAACGAATTTCCGGTGGCAGGTCAGCCCCAAAACGTCAAACCCGAGCTCGCTCGCCCGGTCAATAAGGCCGTAAACATCGTAGCTTATGGCGTGTCCGTCCGAAACGTCCTCTTTGGTGTGGATGTGCAGGCTGGTTTTTAAATGCATATTTTAAAAAATAATTCTGTTAACCCTCACCCCGGGCTCCTTATTATACCCTCCCCCTGAGCGATAGCGATAGGGGGAGGGTTAGGGAGGGGGTCTAATTATAATCCGATCTTAACCGGTTTTCCGGGAACCATATTTTTCGCTCCGTTGCCGCCTTTTTCATCGTTAACTTTTTCTTTTTTCAGGTCTCCGAACTTAACCGGAACAAAGCTGGCAAGCTCGCTTAAGGAAATTTCTTTCCAGTCTTTTTCAAATTCTTTATTGGTGAATAAGCTCTTTTTTTCGGCTTCGGTTTTATTTCCGTCCAAAACATTTTTTTCCCGCGAAGGACTGTCGCCGCCGGTCCGCCGGGCAGACCGGGCTTTCTCTTTCTCCAGTTCTTTTCTGGCGAGCTTTTCCAGCTCTTCGCGCTTATTTTTTTTCCGTTCTTCCATTTCGCTGACTTTTTCCTTTTTAATTTCCGTCAGGCAGTTCTTGCAAAAAATCGGTCGGATGCCGTCCGGCGGAAAGGAGATCCGAGCCGCGCCGGCGCATCTTGAACAAACAGCTTCATATTTATACGTCTCGCTATCCCCGGGTTTACCCTCCAAAGCTTTCTTGATTTCCATGTCTTCACGGGACGAAACAATAAACGGCTCATTGTCCGATTTATTTTCCATATCCGCCGGCTGGCGAAGCGCAACAGGAACGGATCGGAGCTTATCATCCGGCTTGCTGTAAATTTTACCACGAGTTTCTGAAGCCTTTGAGGCTAGGGCGGTAAATGTTTTTTTATCTTTTTTTCCGCCCTCTTTTCCCTGCCCCGCGTTTTTTCCGGAAGGCGCGTTTTTCCCGGCCGAAGCGTTCCTCGCGCCGGTTTTATCCGGCGCCTTATTTATCACCTCGTCAATGGCGTGCCATTTCATTATTTTTTCCTCAACTTCGTCTTTTTTCCTGGCGTAGCGCTCCCGGGAAACTTTAATAACTTTTTCGGCGCTGTCGGTTTTTATTTCCTCCCCGATCGGCGGAAGACCCCGGGCGGAAAAAGGATCCGAAGACACTCCGTCAATCATCAGCTTTAAATACATTTCGTATTTTGGCAGGTTAACTAAATCTTCTTCGGTAAAAGTCGGGGTAAATTCTTTTACTAACTCTTCGGCGTCAATGGCGCCGACGCGGAAGACTACTAAAGTTCCGACATTACCGAAAACCGCGGCTTTTACGACATCTCCGAGCTGTTCAACGTATTGGTGGCCCATAATTAAGTTAAGGTGGTATTTCCGGGCTTCGGATAAAATATTGGCAAAACTGTCAGTGGCGAAATTCTGGAATTCATCAACGTAAAGATAAAAATCGTGGCGCTCGGCTTCGGGCACGTCAACCCGGCTCATGGCCGCCAGCTGGATTTTCGTGATCATCATGCTCCCGAGCAAAGCCGAATTATCTTCGCCGATGCGGCCTTTAGAAAGGTTCATGATTAAAATTTTCCCTTCGTCCATAATTTTTCGGACGTCTATGGAAGATTTAACCTGACCGATAATATTTCTTATGAGCGAACTGGATAAAAATTGGCCGACTTTGTTTTGGATCGGGGAAACGGCTTCTGAAGCGAACTTGTCGGCGTAACCGGCGAATTCTTTGGTCCAAAAAGTTTTCACTACCGGATCTAATGTTTTATCCACCACCTTTTTCCTGAAATCTTTGTCGGAAAGCATCCGGGTGACGGCTAAAAGAGTCGCGCCCGGATAATCTAAAACCGCGAGGATAGTATTCCTTAAAATATATTCCAGCCGCGGCCCCCAGGAGTCGGCCCAGAGTTTCTGAAAAACTCCGATCAATCCGGAAGCGACGAGATGCCGCAGATGCGGCTCCACCCGTTCCAGGATGTTAAAAGCGATTGGAAATTCCATGTCGGACGGATTAAAATATATTACATCGTTAATCCGGTCGCTCGGAATAAAGTCAATCACCTTTTCCGCGAGGTCGCCGTGCGGATCAACCACCGCTACCCCCCGGCCGGCCCGGATATCACCGACAATCATATTTTCCAAAAGGGTAGACTTTCCCATTCCGGTCTTTCCAATAACATACATATGCCGCCGCCGGTCATCGAGTTTGATGCCAAAAGCGCGGTTCTTATTGCGGAACGTAGTGATGCCGAATAATGTTATGTCGTTACTACTCATTAAATTACAAATTAAAAATTACGAATTAAGAATTGTTTTTATTTTTACTTTTCATTGTCATTTTTATTCTGGCAATTATTCTGCATAACTCAATGCAATCTTTCTTAATTGATTCCGCCGCTTTAACATCTATATATCCGGAATCTTCCAGCAAATTAATCCAATAATTAGTTTCTCTTGCTTCTTTATAAGCGATAGACATCTTGGAAATAAAGTCCTTATCCGATTGACCGCCAATCGCTTCTTCAACGTTTGCTCCTATAGAAGTTCCGCTTCTTAATACTTGTTTTGCGATAACAAATTCTTTTTTATTTGAAACAAGATATTTATACAATCCAATTATTCTTAACGCAAACTTGTAACTTTTATGTTTAATTACATTATCTTTCATTAATTTTTAATTCGTAATTCTTAATTTGTAATTATTTAAGCAAAAGGCAGGTTCTCCGGCGCCTGACCTTTTAAGCCGGATTTCCCTGAAGGGATTTCAGCTTTTTCCGTCTTACCACTTTCCGCCGGTTTTGGCGAAGAAGAAATAAAAGCAGGCCGGATATCCTCAAAAAACGCGGAAAATTCTTCGGTCCGGGCTTCGGCCGGAACCGGCAGGCTCATCGGCGCTTCGGCTTTGCGGCCCGGCGCTTTTTGGAGTAGCGGAACTTTAACCGCGCTCTCAAGCGGGAAGTGCCAGAGGGTAGCCAGCTCTTCCACGTTCATGATTACCGGCAGTTTCCCAATAACTCCGTCCCGGCCCCGGTACCCCCTGTATATGTTGTTTTTTTTAGAGTTTCTCCGCGACTCAATATAGAAATAATGCGCCCGGGTTACGGTCTGTTCCATGTCCGGCTTAATGGAATTTAAGTCAAGATCAATAAATTGCTTCATGTAACCGACGAACCCGCCAAAAGCTTTTCCTTTATTGAATACTTCTTTTTTGGCGAGATAAATATACCTGATTTTGACGTTAAAAGCAACTTTGGAAACTTTTTCCTGGATCGCTTCCACCTTTTTCTTTTCCGCCGGATTAAGCTCTATCATGGTCTTTGGTTTTTTTTCTTCGGTCTTTTTCTCTTCGTCCTTAATATCACCCCAGAGCTGGTAAATCGCTTCGCTTAAATCATGCAGAGCCTGCAAGAGCAGATCGGCCAGGCTCTCCAGCGCGCCTTTTTTCTTCGCTATGGCTTCGCCGAATATTTTTTTTATCTCGTCATCGGCCATGCCCATCCAGTCAAAACCGATCGGCTGGATAAGGATCTGATACCAAAGCTGTTCGCCCGGACCGAGGCTTGATAAAAGCGCCATCAGGGCCGCGTTCGGATCCTTAAAAACCGCTTCATTTTCTCCGGCGTTCTGGATTTCAAATTGGCGGTAAGTTTTAATCGGATAGGCCATAGGGTTGGTGTAGGTGAATTCCCCGCCATTTAAATCCCAATTCTCGTCGGGAAAACGCTCCGGCAAAGACGGATCTTTGGAGTAGTCGTTTATCTCGGTAATTTCCGCGTCCGGATATTGCGAATAAATCGCCGCTTCGGTAAGATCCCGGTACTTAATCGGACTCCTTATGATGTACTGAATATAGCCTTCAATGGAAACGACTTCCAGCGAAAAACGGACCTGCCACTCGCCGAGCCACCATCTTTCAAAAAAATTAATGCTCATGTGCCCGCCGGCGAGGTAGGAAAAAATATTTTCCACCGCCCTCGGCGACTGCTCATTGCCGCGCGGCACGTCAATGGCGAGAAAAATATACCTTTGCTTTCCGCCCCATTTCATCTGGATGTAATAAAGCCAAAGCTCTTTGGACGCGTATAAATAGAGGATAAAAAGCGGAAGCCAGCCAACCGTAAAAAAGACGGTCAGGAACATCTGATCGGCCGGAAGCTGGGTAAAATTAATAAATGGGGTTAAATTAATGACTATGTCCATATTTTATCAATTTGCTTTGTTATTATGCAGGCGTTATTGCTATAATACTGATTTTTTTATAATTAATATTTTTTATCTGTTAAGCTAAACAATACTAAAATTTTATTTACTCCGCCTTAAACCCTATTTCCTCTTTCGTCCCTTCTTCCTCGCTTCGCGCTAAAAGTCTTAATGCCGCGAATATTTGCGTAATATTCCGGTCGTGCTTTTTATATCCGCCTTCCAATTCATTAATTTTTTCCGCCAAAGCCTTATAATTCCAGGCGAAATCCCGCAGTTTTATAAACGTATTTATTATGGCGATGTTAATTTCTATGGCGCGCTTGCTGTTTAACACGCTTGAAAGCATGGCGACGCCATGTTCGGTAAAGGCGTAAGGCGGCTGGTAGGAATATTTCAGTTCTTCAAGGTGGTCACAAATCGTGACCAGGTAATCTTTTTCGGTTTTCGTCAACCTGAAAATAAACGCGGCGGGAAATCTTTTTTTATTCCTTTTAACTGCCTGATTAAGAACCTTTGTCTCAACCCCTTAAAGCCGCGCCAAATCCCGGTCAATCATAACTTTCCGCCCGCGGATCAAGTAAATTTTAGCCTTAATATTTTCGTAAGGAATTATTTCCTTCATAAAATCTTCCGACAATAGCTTATGTTTACTATTTATTATTATTTTACCATAATTCGCCGGAATAAACAAAAACCCCGCGTTAACGGGGTGTCGTTTATCTTGAAAGTCTTGTCTCAATTATCCGTAATGACTTCGGCAACTGTGCCTTCTTTTAACCATCATTCAGACCCAAAAAAAGGAAAATAATCCAAATTTTGGACAACGGCCCCTGATTCATCTAGACAACATCTTAGTTACTCACTGGCGGTAACTTTGTCTAAATCTGCGTTGGTTATTCCAAGACCGAGGCCCCTCATTGCCGTATAAGCGGCATTGCCATCTTTAAGATAATGTAAATTGCCGTTAAAATCTACGTAGTAAGCCTGCCCCTTGTCTTCAACCTGCAAAAATATTTTTCCGCTGTTACTTTTGGCAAAAGTTTTTGACTGCTTCATTTTTTCTATACTGGCATTAGTCGCTCCGATTCCAAGTACTCTCATAATCCGGTAAGCCTCATTCCCGTCTTTCATATAATACCTTTTGCCGTCCGCCGGACAAACATACCAAGCTTCGCCTTTTCCCTGTACCTGGAGTAATATTTTTCCTTTGAGCTTATTTGAACCGGATGACGCACTTTTCTTTGAAGTTGGCGCGCTTGCGGAAGCAGAAGACTTTCTTCCTAGGGTAAAGTTGGCTAAAACGGTTTTTCGGAAATTTTCCAAAGACGCCTCGAATTTTTTCTCGTCGCTTCCGAAGTAGCCGTATCTTATAACTATCGCCTTGTCGCCGGCTAAAATTCTGTAGCTGGCGGCAAATATTTTTACCTTGTCATCGTCTTTTTCGTCTTTAAACCGATATTTATAAAGTATTTCGCTGACCAATTCGTTGTTGATTTTGAAATCGGTCGACTCAAAATAACGGGTGTATTTTACACCAAAATTATCCTCGTAAAATTTTTTAACAATATCCGTGCTTTTCGCTGCGTTGGAATATTCTTTTTCCGGCATTTTTTTCATATCATCGTTTAATGTCTCCACATACACGGTAAAACCGTTTTCGGGCTCTGATTGCCTTTGTCCGCTCAATGCTTTCTTCGTTGAATTTAATTTTATTAAACTCCAGCCGGATGGTAAATTAAATTTGAAGAAAGGATTATTATTCTCATAACTCCTTTTCTCGCTGAATTCCAAGTCTAGTTCTTTAACCGATAAAGTTTTAATCATTTTATCTATTACTTCTTTATTGGTGTTATTATTCCCATAAGCGTATTGTACCTGAACCGCGTAATTTTTCGCCCCAAAAATCATATAGCTGTATTCGGAACCGTTATCATCACAAATCATTTTTCTGCCTTTTTTATCTCCGGCGGTTACGCTCCCGGCCGAATAACATTTTCCTCCGATTTCACTGGCTTCGACCGTAGAATCTAGCATGGGGTCTACTAAAGTATCTGTAGGTTGCCAGTTTACGAGTATGTAGCCGGTATCTTGGGTATTGACGCTTGAGATAGACAATAAATTTTCACTTGGCAATGAAAATTCCCAGCCTTCTTCTCGTGTAATTTGAACATTGGGAGGAAAATTACTGAAAGTATAAGTATTTTCCAATCCTGCGCTTTTTATCACCAGATTGTCCAGTCTTTTTTGGAGCGAAGAAACTTGCAGTGTGTTTCCTTTGTTTTCTTCAATCCAGTCATTTATCGAGGCGATCGATATGGCAAATCCCTGGGTAGCATCGACATCAGAGTACATTTGAGTGGTTATGCCGATAAGATTGCTGTTTTCATCTACTAAAGCTCCTCCGGACGAACCAAAATAAACCAAGGCACCGGTCTTTATCCATTCAAGTCCGTATTTTTTCGTTTTTCCGGTAATAGTACCGTAAGTTACGGTAACCGCGTCTCCGCCCGATGCCGGATAGCCGATTGCCTCAACCAGCCCGCCTTCGGCAAAATTATTAATATTGTTCCTTTTTAAGTAATTAAATTTACTTTGGCCTCTTACGCCCAAATCTCTTATTTTCAAAATAGCAATGTCCTTGCTTTCGTCTTTAGCTATTAAGTCGGCGGCAAAACTGCAATCCGGTATTCCGTCATTATCATTAACGACACATACCACGTAAGCCGCGGTAAGTTCTTTTTTGTCTTCGTCTTTTACCGTAATAACATGATGATTGGTTACAATAGTGCCATTTTCATCAATAAATACTCCCGACCCATATCCGCCTGAAGTTAAATAATAATTCTCATCTTCATAATATGAGTAAATTTTAACCACGGCCCGGGAATCCTCAGGGCCGCCAAAGGCTTCGGCTTTCTCGGAATATGCCGAAAAAATAATCAAAACTCCCGCCATCCACAATAGAATTTTAGTTTTTGCCATACATGCAAGATAGTTTATTAATTAGCTTATTAAAAATTAGTCAAACTCTACATATTGATATTAATTTTAAACCTAACTGATTCTATTTTAAACCATTGCCGCTTTATGTGGAAATGTGTGTCCGAATTTCGGGGTGCATGCCAGCCGCCTTAATATATAAAACGACTACCCAAATAAGAAGAATGGCTACAATTATTTGAGCAATTGGCACCCATCGGTTTTCCCAAGATAAAAAATCAAACATTAATCCATTTGTAATAAATAAAATTACAAATAAAAATAATAAAACGCTCTTATTTTTTCTTAATGATTTCATATGTATCCAACCACCCTGTTTCCTTAAGCGTTTCAATTAATTTATTAAGTCTAAAAACCCAAAAAATAATAATCTCATCGTAATTTTTATTAGCATGATAAATGCGTATTCCATTTGCGATAAATGGAATATAATTTTTTAATTCAATCTTGATTACTTCTTTTTTTGAGAGCAGATAATCCCTTTGGAGTAATTCATTATGTAGGATTAAATAATCTTTATTGATTTCTAAAGTAATGAATGGCCAAGTAGTTGCTAAAATCCCAGACCACATTCCTCCTCTAAATTTATAACTCTTATTGCTCATTTTTTTTGTTAGTTATTTTATTAATTGTATTAAACACTCCTTGTTTTACTGATTTCCAAGCTTTACTAGCGTCATTCTTTATATTTCTATCGGCAACTACTATAGTTTTTTCGGCTCCTGCCTGCATATTTAAAATTGACGAATAACCCGCACCTATTCCAACATCAACTCCTTCATATTCACCTCCTTCTGTTAGATTTACGTTCGCTTCTACACCTCCAATCGCTTTAGCTGATCCTCCTATATAATGGCCTTTCCCTTCAGTCTCTTTCCAACTTTCGGCCTTAGAATAACCAGCTGAAATTCCTACTGAATAATCAAACCCAGCCATGCCACCACCATGATAGCTTGTCGATATACCATAAGTTCCATCAGTAGCTATGCCAATAGACCAAGTGTTTCCTGCCGATCCTCCAATCCCTGCATTAGTTGTAAAACTAAAATGAAATTCTGTCTCACCCGAAATGTCAATGCTTGTAATGGGATTATTCGTTACATAGTTATAACTATTTAATTGTTGAGGGTCGCTTAAAAAATAGTAAAAGCTAGCATCCCTAAGATCTTCCTCTTTTATTGTATTTCTATAACCCCTCTGAGGCCTAAAAGCCCCGAGGAAGGTAGTGAAATTTGGATCTTTTGAATACTGATTTTCATATAATTTAGAATAAACCTCATTTCGATTTAATCTCACAGTTATTGGATCCTGACTTATCCATTTCCCAACATTGGAATTGTAATACCTCGCCCCAACATAATCCAGGCCTGAGTCCTCATCTCTGATATACCCGGCAAACTTGCGCTCATTGTCAAATCCTCCCGCCTTCTCATTCAACCTCTCCCCGCCAAAAGGAAAATAATCCAAATTTTGTACAACGGCTCCCGATTCATCGCTTACCGCCGATGTTCCGCCGAGATGATCGGTATGGATGTAATAGGTGCTTGTTGCCGTTCCGTTGCCTTCTATGGTCGCGATGTGTTCTCCGTTGGCGAATATTTGCAGGGTGCTTGTCGCGCCGGAAACACTGTAGTATGGGTCCGGGTAATAGGTCGTAGTCGTTCCGTCGCTCAGCTTTATTCTTTGGCCTTCGTGGTCATAGGCGTAATTAATAACAACACTGCCATTAGTTGAAGAGGCAACCCGGTTATCGTAATCCCAGGCATGAGTCCAAGTTCCGTCGCTTAGCAGATTTCCGTTGTTGTCGTAGGTGTTGGTAGTTCCGTTGATTGAGCTGGCGGCGTGGGGATTATTGTAGCCGGAGTCAGTGAGAGTTGAGGTGGCAGTATCGGCCAAAGCTAAATCAGGCAAAAAAATGCTGGCGAGAATTAGCGAAGTTATAATCAGCCTAAGGTTTTTCATTTTATTTGACTTTGGCAATTAGTTTTTGGCGGGGTTTATCCAGTTTCCAAAAAAATAATTCTATTCGTTCTTAGAACTATGCAATCTTTTGACATACAAAATAACAGTCCAAATAAAGAGAGCTATTATTATTATATGAACAAACGGCACCCACCAAGTATCCCAAGATAAGTAATCGAACATTATTAAATTAATAAAAAATAATACCAACGATAAAGCAAACAATTTATTATTATTTTTACGAATCTGCTTTTCATTTCGAACTGCTTTCACATATTGGGCAACTACAAAAATCCATGAAATAATAAGTACTATTTGCATTAATATCAACCACCAAGTTTTCCAAAACTGGTAATTAAACAGCAATACATTTAGAATGAATAAAATAAGCGATAAGAACAGCAAAGCGTTTTTATTTCTTCTTAATGACCTCATGTTTTTTATTATTAGTGTTATTAAAATTATTGTTATTATTTGAGTTATTGGAATTATTCAAAAAATTCTCATAAATACCTAAACCCGACTGGAGTACTTTAAAAGGATTAGGATTGCTAACAGTATCAACTACTCCGGCAGCAGTTTCGATCTTTTCAGTTTTATCTGCACTCTTCTTATCGGAATAATTCTCCGCAATTGTGCCAATAAGAGTTCTGCCCGCTTCAAATTTTTCATCTTTTATTGCACTAGCTACTTCATTGACGCCATATGCTAATTGTATACCTGACTCCGCTACGACATATGTTCCTCCCAACGCCGCACCAACACCGCCAGTTGATATAATTGCGCTTATCGAAAGAGTGCCTCCACCTAAAGCGGCTATACCTCTGCCCACTCCTTTGCATAATTGCCCCCATTTTACTTCACCATTCTCGTCAATATACAATACAGGATTATTCGTTACATAGTTATAACTATTTAATTGTTGAGGGTCGCTTAAAAAATAGTAGAAACTAGTATCTCTTAGATCTTCTTCTTTTATTGAATTTCTATAACCCTTTTGAGGCCTAAAAGCCCCGAGGAAAGTAGTGAAATTTGGATCTTTTGAATACTGATTTTCATATAATTTAGAATAAACCTCATTTCGATTTAATCTCACGGTTATTGGATCCTGACTTATCCATTTTCCAACATTGGAGTTGTAATACCTCGCCCCAACATAATCTAAGCCTGAATCCTCATCTCTGACATACCCCGCAAATTTTTGTTCATTATCATACGAACCCGCCTTCTCATTCAATCTTTCCCCGCCAAAAGGAAAATAATCCAGATTTTGTACAACGGCTCCCGATTCATCGCTTACCGCCGATGTTCCGCCGAGATGATCGGTATGGATGTAATAGGTACTCGTTGCCGTTCCATTGCCTTCTATGGTCGCGATGTGTTCTCCGTTGGCGAATATTTGCAGGGTGCTTGTCGCGCCGGAAACGCTGTAATATTGATCCGGGTAATAGGTTGTAGTCGTCCCGTCGCTTAGCTTAACTCTTTGGCCTTCGTGGTCGTAGGCGTAATTCAGGGTTATGTTACTGTCTGTGGAACTCGCTATCCGGTTATCATAGTCCCATGCATGAGTCCAGGTTCCGTCGTTTAGTAGGTTACCGTTGTTGTCGTAGGTGCTGGCTGTTCCGTTTATTTGTGAGGCCGCGTGGGGATTATTGTAACCATCGTCGGTGTAGGTATAGTTTCCGACATCGCTCTTGTTAGTTATATTCCCTATGGCGTTGCAGGAGTAGGTTTGTCTGAAATTCTGATTATTTACCGCCAGAGTGGAAGAAGCAACCGTTAGGCGGTGGAGGTCGTCGTAAATGAAGTCCAGGGTTTTTGCGGCGTTGGTGTCGGATTGGTCTTCAATTTTTGTTATGTTGCCGGTTTTGTCGTAATAATAACTTAAATCCTGAATGGACGAAGTGGCTATAGCGGTTTGCTTATTTTCCAGCCTGTAAATCTCATTTTCATTATAAGAATAATACCCCGCGGCGCCATTAGAATAATCTTCGTATGTTTTTTGGGCTAATGGATTATAATCTATATCTCCGAGTACATCGCTATAATTTTCCTCCCCACTCTCTTTTTTTAGGACTTTTTCAAGCAGTCCGGCTGAGTTAAATTCATGCTTTATTTCCGTGTTGTTCGGATAAGTCGCAAGCGTCTGGTTGCCTTGGCGGTCATAATTATACGAAGTTGTGAAGTTTAAAGAGTCTATTGTTTTAGTTTGAGAACTTACTAACCCGAGCGCGTTATAGCTTAAATTAAGGATCTCGGCGGTAGAAGTGGCCGAGCATAACCGGCCCTTTCCGTCAGCGCACCAGTCATACCCATAAGTAATATCCGTTCCCGCGCCTCCGGCGTAGTCTTCGGTTAAAGTCCGGTTGATATCGTCGTAAGTATAATTTACGGTCTGGTTTTTCGGGTCTTCCTGGCTGGTAATATTACCCGAATCGTCATAAGTAAACTCCCATATTCCGTAAGTGCCGTCGCCCGAAGCGTGCAAATCTTCGGCAGAAAGTCTCTGACCCAGCCCATCATAAGTAAAGTCGCGCTCATTTTCCAGGGCGTCGGTAATTTTAGTGAGATTATTTAAAAGATTATATTGGTAGTAGGTGGAATAAGTGCTTGTCGCGTTATGCTCGTCAACCTGAATTAAATTATTATAAGCGTCCTTATATAAATCTTTAACTTTTCCTTCGCCGTCAGTTACGCTTACTTTCCAGTCGTCATAAGCGTTGGTGGTTGTCGCCACTGAATTAACGACAGTCGTAATTCTTTGGAGCGGATCGTAGGAATAAAGGATATGCAGGGTGGAAGAAGCGACTATCGGCGTAGAGCTGGCGCCGGAGGAAAAATATGGCAGGGTTTCTTTATCCAATAATCCCAGCTTATTATAAACATAATCTTTAACTGAATAAGTATTCGCGTCCTCGGATTCTTTTCTTTCCTGAACAACCCGGTTAAAGCCGTCTAAGTAGCTGTATTTATCAAAATTAACCGCGCTATCTAGGTAATTCCTCGTTTTTACCATCCTTGACAGACCTGAGTCGCTGTATTCGTAAACGGCTTTTGTTATCAGCGTTGATGGAGTAGTAATATCCGGCTGTTTTTCTTCAATTACCCGATCCAGAGCGTCGTAAACCGTTTGAAATTCGCGGCCGTTCGGATCAATTGTTTTTTTAATTTTTCCCGAAGAATAATCATAATAATAGTCCGCGGACTGGCCGATCGGATTAGTTGAGGTGGCGACGAATAAATTATAGCTGTCATAAACATAACTCGTGATTTTATCGCGTGGGTCTTTTTCCTCAGTTACTAAGCCGTAGCTGTTATAGGTTTTTTCTACGTCAGCGTAACTGGTTCCGCTCTTCCATATCTCTTCCTTAGTCATATTTCCTTTACTGACATTTCCGTAAGAAAGCGTATCATAATAATATTTACTCTCTTTCACCTTACTCCGGATTGGTTTGCTAGGGTTTCAATTTTCGGCAGACCAACAATATAAGGCGTTGTGCTCGCGATATATTCTATTGTTGACGACGCGATATCGGTTCCGATATCCGTAAACGAGCCGTCATCCGCTCCGCTTACCTCGCCCCAGATCACCTTTTCCGTTAGATTCCCGTAAGTATTATTATACGCGTAGGTTTCGGCTTTTTCTTTATGATCCGCGTCGCCGTCATAACTAAAATCGGTCTTTCTCGTCAGTTTAACGAAATCCCGTTCATTCCCCAGGTCGTAATTTTCCCATTTATTGATCGCTTTGGAATAGAGATTTCCCGAGCCGTCATAAATTTCCGTCCGGTATGGTTTGCCGATTTTTGACTGATGATCAATATATTCGCCGGTTGAAGAGGCGGTCGCGTTGCCCTGATGGTAGTAAGTTTTAGTTATATTGCCCAATGGATCAGTCCTTTCAATTCGGTTAAACCCGGCCGACCGCTTATCATATTCATCGGCATAATAAAAATCCCCGCCGATATATGAGTAAGTAGAAGTGGCAATATTGCCGAGGCCGTCGTTAGCAATTAGCTGATAAACCGTCTGAAAACCGTAAGGCAGGTTGGGGTTTAATAAATTATTTGATCCGTCAATGTATTCCGGCGTTCCTTTATATATAACGCTCGTTTCAGCGCCTTCGCTTAATTTTACTTTAGAAATTAAATCGGTTTTATTGCCGTTGTTGATAAATACCTTGATTGTCTCATTCAATTTATTAACCAGATCTGATAAACCGTCACCGTCAACATCCACGGGCGAAGCGCTACAACCAGCTTCATTCGGTACCGTATAGTTTGTCGCGTCCGCGCTCCAACCAGTCCCGTTTCCTTTATTAATATATGCGTTACACCCCGTGCTTCCGCTTAATAAATCGGGCAAACCGTCGCCATTAAAGTCGCCGAAAGGGACTGGATTATCATTGCTGGCAGAAAAATCGTAATTAGAATCGTAAGTCCAGCCCGTCCCGTCGCCGTTATTAATGTAAATTTTTAAGTTATTATCATCCTTCTCGGCAAAATCATCAAAACCGTCGCCATTAACGTCAACGACATGGGAGTCAACGCTTACACTGGCGGGAAAATCATAATTACCATCCCCACTCCAGCCTGTCCCGTCGCCGTCATTAATATAAGCGGTACAAGATCCGGCGCAATTAATAAAGTCCGGCAGTCCGTCGCCGTTAAAATCGCCAATTGGCAGTAAATTAAATTCAAGAGGATGATAGGGATTGGTTATGCTTTGATCATAATTTGAATTATACGTCCAGCCGGTGCCGTCAGCGTCGTTGATATAGACTTTTACGTAGCTTTCGGATGAATTATAAATCTGCAATAAATCGCTAAACCCGTCTCCGTTAACGTCCGCCGCGTGGGCATATTTACTGACTCCGGCCGGTACCGAATAATTAGTATCATAAGTCCAGCCAGTGCCGTCGCCGTCATTTATTAATGTACTTGGGCCTCCAAAATTCAAAATATCGCTAAGCCCATCTCCGTTAAAATCACCGATGATCATCGGCATTTCGTAGCCGACGATAAAATCGTAACTAGAATCATAAGTCCACCCGCTTCTTATTGACTGATAATCAAAATCATTGACCGGCAAGGTAATCGTATTCGCCTGTTCGTCCTGACCTATTTCGGTAATGGTATTTACAAGAGAGCGGTAGCCGTTATTACCGGTCGTGTAATTAAGCTGATATTTTTTTACCCAAGTCCCATTAACCTTAATCCTTATCTCATTAATCCGCTCCATAGTCCGGACTGCGAATCCGGTTTTGGTTGAGGTGGCGGTATCGTTTCGCGCTTCGCGCAAAAACTCTATTTCAAAAATACCGTCAGTATTAATATGACCCGTATAAGTAATTTTAGAGGGATAAATCTGGCCGTTGTCTTTATAATACTCGTATTTGATGTAATTATCGTTAGTGTCGCGGATTTCTTCAAGCATCCATTTAAATACTTTTGTGTTATCCCCAGGATCATCTTGCCTGGTAGCGCTTTCGTAGCCGAATTTATAACTGGTCCCTTTTTTATCATACGCCCGCCAGCTTCCGCCGCTTAATTTTTCGTATTTAATAAAATTGCCATTTTCAATCTTGGCGCCGAACAGCGTCGTTGTCGCGGTTATAAAATAATTAGTGTCGCTCCAAACGCTCGCAACATCCGAATCATCCCAAAATTTAATCCGCCAATAATAAGTCGAGCCATCCATCGGCAAGGATGATCCGCCATAAGAAATATCGGGACACCTCCCGCTTTCCGGGGTTGAGCTGGCTAGCGCGATTTTTTCCGAGTCCCAGACAGGATTTTCCCAGTTATTGTTCATTTGAGAAACCTGAATTTGATAATTCACGGCCAAATCGCCGTCGTCGGGATCATTAAAAACGGCGGAAAACTCCGGTTTATCATCGTCAATGTTTAAAGGATTTTCATTTCCTTCAACTCTTAGCCCGTTCGGAGCCGAGCCGAACATGGAAAAATAATCGGTGCCATCGCTCCAAAGACCTTCCGCGTCCTCATCATCCCAAAACTTAATCCGCCAATAATATGTAGTTCCGTTAAGGTCAAGCTCTGTTCCGCCGTAACTTATATCGTTACATCTAGATCCTTCGGGCGTTGAAGTCGCGAAAGCGGTTTTATTAGAATCCCAGACAGGATTGGACCAATCAACCGAAGAGGTGGAAATCTCAATCTGATAATAAGCGGCGTAATCTCCGAGATCGGGATCGTCGTATATAGCGCTGAATTCAGGCTCACTGTCGGAAACGCTGGTCGGGTTGGTTTGGGCTTCAGTTAATAAGTCTTCTGGTGATCTGGGACCAGTATTGACCGTATATTCTATATAAAGATACGGATCATAATCCGAGCCTGCTTCTTCTGATGTTTTATAACCTAAGACATTTTGGCCATAAACCGCGCCGGGATTATGATTTAATAAATCATAATAATTTTCTCTAACGGAAAATTTAGTCCAGCCGACAGGATTAATATGGTTTCTCCCGTCGGTATTTAGATTAAAAACGCTCCACTCATAAAATGAATCGCTCAATGCCGTAGAACCGACTGAACCGAAATCGCCATTTGACAGGGTGCTGGTACTGCTTTGAGTTCCTGCAGCCACAGTCATGCCGTAATTTCCCAACGAGTTGCTAGAACTCACGGATGTTATGACTAAGGCGGCTGACGATATTAAGGCCGCGTAACCGAGTGAAGAAGTATTAAAGGAAAAAAAGCCTCTTCTAATTTCTTGGTATCCATTTACTTCATTTTGCACGTTAACCCATGCCGTTGAGTAAGTATAATAGCTAGCCGTACCGGTTTGCGCGTCCCTTAAATTACTAAATCCTGCCCCAGTTCCCGAATTCATCACCCATCCATCACCGCTACTGCCATATAGGCTCACTACCGTATCGGCTCTGACCGGATAGTTCGCGTTTTCCAGCCAGTCTAATGGAATTTTTTTAGTTAAATAAATTCCGTCTTTTTTTAATTCGTATTCTATTTCCAGGTTTAATAATCCTTCTTTAGAATCTATTGCTCTTGGAGCCAAAATATAGGAAGCGGTTCCTTCATCATCTATTACCTCCACGGTTTCCCCTGAGGTAAGTTTGCCTAACTGGCTTAAATGTTTGTCTCCGGCTCTAATATCTATTTTTTTATTTGAAGTTAGTTTAAATGTAAATCCGATATTGCCCTCTTCGTCGGTAATGAAATTTTTTAACGCATCAAAATCTTTAATAATAACATCCTTAACAACCCCGGTATTCTCCGGTTCAATCGAAATATCTACCCCCTGTCCTAAAATATCCTTGAAAATAACACTATTGTCCGCCTTTTCTTTTTTTTCTCCCTTTAAGCCTTTACTTAAATTTCCTAACTCATCGGCTAACGAAAAATTTAGTTTCTGATTTTTATTTGTAAACTCGAAAATGCTATTTTCAATAAACTCTGAAACTGTTAATTTATAAGGGGTTTTTTCAGTTTGCCAGCTTTCCTCGCCATATGATAAATCCAATACAATATCCTCATTTTTGCCTGTCTTGTTGTTTAAAAAATGGATATCCCTGCCGTAAATTTTGGTACTATAAATATTTTTTCCATTAGCTTCCCTGCCCATCAAATATACCTTGCTTTTTAATGTCCTTCTGCCTTCCTCTTCCTCGGGGGTAACTAGCATAATCCTGCCGTCATCTTTTTTCTCGGCTAACCCATGTTTCACCCATTCCTCGGCTGTTAAATCAAGAGGTGATAACGGGGCGTACTCAACTTTTTTTTCGCCGTTTTCCTCAATTAAAGTTTCTTTTTCCCCTAGTCCCAATAAACCTTCTCCTTCGCCTTCGGATGCTTTTAGTTCACCGTCAAGAGAAGAATAAAAATAATCGTCAGAATATAAACTTTCCGCGCCTTCCCGGTTTATCCTTTCTATATAAGGAATATTCGCTGACCAGCCATAACCAAAAACACCGCTATTATCAGAATTGCCGCTGTCATAGGTAAGTTTAAGATCGGGTTCTAAGCCGTTCCGTCCCGGCGGAACTTCAATGGGAAAATTAAAAATAAAAGAACCGGACGAAGAGTCCGGGTCAGTCGGTTTTTTTTCTTCCAATAATTTTTTTTCTCCTTCGTAAACTGGCGGATCTTCGGTAAGCGTCATCGGCGCGGATTCTTCCTCGCCGCTCTCCGGAGCCTGGCTCTCCGATTCAGTCGTTATGCCGGATGTATCAATTCCATCCTGAGCTTCAGTTTTATCAGCTTCAACTGCTATACTAAAATCATCGTTAAAAAACGGGTTTTGTTTTGATCTTAGAGGACCTGACTGATTTTGACCGCTATCTGCCGGTTCTGCTTTGCTGGCCGTAGCGTGAGCGCCCAACGATTCAGCGCTCACCGAAGCCTCAAGTCTTCCCTCCTGTCCGAAAGCGCCGAAAGGAAAAATAAGGGCGAAAATAAATATTGGCGCAAAAAATTTTTTTAGTTTACGCATATAATCATCTTATTTTTGATAACACAACTATATCACGAATAATTTGAAATTTTACTACTTATTATTTTACCATAATTCGCCGGAATAAACAAAAACCCCGCGTTAACGGGGTGTTGTGTTTATAATTTTTTGCTATCCGTATTATCCGGCCGCTTCAACGTTATCAGCCCTGATAAAGAAAGCATTGCCGTTTTTCGCGAATTTATCTTTATTGGACAGCGCCAGGGCGATAGTAGTTTTCTTTACCATCCGTTCCTGGAGCACCCGCTCAATTACGTCTTCCCTCGTAAGCGGAGAACCGACCGATTTCATAATTTCGGTGATGATTTCGGCGACCGTGCCCTCTTTTAATCCCCATTCGGAAAGACCGTACATTCCCCTGCCGACTAAAACGAACTTTTCATCAAGTATGAGTTCGTTATGAGCCGAGGCTACGTTAGTCTTTTTGCCTTCCCGTCCCTGCCTCTCCGGCAGGCGGACGGCGGCAGGCGTCCGGTCAAAAAGCACATCATCAATCTTTTTGGCGATATCGGAGAAATGGAGCGGCTTGCCCGTATTTTTTAAAACCAGGTAAATTTTTTCGTTTAAATTCTTCGGCTTAATTTCCGGCCAGCCGGAAAGCCCCCAGTGGCCAAAAACGTTCTGGCCGAGAGATTTAGCCGCTTTGATTATTGAGTATAAATATTTCTTTTCCTTTAACAACCCGGACTCTTCCCCGCTAAAACGCTTTTCATAATAATGGTTAAGATTCGGATCGCTGGAATCCACGATTGTTATCCCGCAATCCCGAGCCGCTTCTTCGGCCAGGCTTAAGAGTTCTTCGGTGGTTAAAATTTTACCTTTTTCCGAAACCGCTTTTTTTATGGCGCGGATAAGCTCGTCAAGATGGCCGGTTTCCTTATCAGCCAGCTTTACATGACTTAAAAATTCATCCGATTTATTGACTTCGGAAAATCCATCCAATATTTTAAGTATAATGAAGTTATAAAAATTCCTGAAAACCGCCCGATCCGCGGGAGAAGCTTCATTCAGGCCGAAATGTGAAAGCACCTCAAAAAGATGCTCTTTTTCCATAATGCCGCCGTGGCTTTCAATAAGCTCGCGGATAAGTTTCCCGATTCCGACTAAAATTTCTTTTTGCCTCGCTTCCCTGATTTTTTTCAGCCCGACCGACTCAATCTGCCTCACCCTTTCCCGGGTTAAGTTATGGGCTTTGCCGATTCCTTCCAATATTTCCTTTTCCGTCCCTCTGAGGCCGTGCCGGCGAATAATAATATCCCTTTCCCGCTCCTTGAGCCGGGAAAGCAATTCTTCAATTATTTCCGACGGTTTTATGTCGGCCAGATTAGCGATGCTAAGATTTTCGTTTACGGTTTCCATACGAAAAATTTTCCCCATTGGGTGTTTAAGCGTTAATTAATAAAAGTGAGCGGGATTAGCGCCACCTTGCCATGGGGATGACCGTATTGTTTTAGAATGTGTTTAAAAACCCTTTCTACTGCGGCTTTACCGCTTCGGCTTCGACTTCGTCAGACTTCGCAAAATAATACTCACCGTAGCTTAGGCTACGCCTCGTATTGTTTTACTCGTCTTC
>Ga0172379_10002141_pt1 | contig 36214 bp, 34 predicted proteins | sample GrowelOW334metaG_FD_119756 | JGI IMG/M metagenome (GOLD analysis project Ga0172379, IMG submission 119756) | Groundwater microbial communities from an aquifer near a municipal landfill in Southern Ontario, Canada - Groundwater well OW334 metaG | ecosystem: Environmental > Aquatic > Deep... | reverse complement strand
TTAATAGTTTTGTAAAAAGGTTATTTTCTTTATCAAAGTTTTTCCAGAAATACTTGAAATCAATTTTTATTTCTTTCAAATAAACACCTTAAAATAAAATTGGTCTTACAAAGAAGTAAGCAATTGCAATTAGTCCGATTAACGTTTGTATGCCAAGAATTATTAGTACAACTTGGACTTCTGTAAGTTTTCCTTTTCCTAGTTTTAATATGACTTGGGTTAATGATCCTCCTTTAGGATTTGCACTCAGAGTTCCTTTCTTGTTTGGTATTCCAAAGCACTCTGATTGGAATTTGTGCTTTGCTTTGATTAAAAACTCAACGAAAAATAATCCAATTATTATTACTCCAATTGTTTCCATGTTTCCGATAATACACATTATTGCAAGATTAGCTCCAACCATGAGTGTGAGTGAGTCTCCCCCAAATATTTTTGCAGGAAACCAATTGAATTTCAAAAATGCAATTAGTGCTCCAAACATTGCAATTCCCAAAATTGCAGCAGTAGTTTGTCCAGTAAGTAGCGCGATTATTGTAAGTACAAAAGTAAGAATTATTCCTTGTCCTGCTTCAAGTCCGTTAAATCCTGCAAGCATGTTGAATGCATTGCTTGCTCCAGTTATTCCAATTGGGATTATTATTAATGCATAAAATATTCCTAGATTTACTTCCCCAAATAATGGAAGGTTCATTGTTGTTTCTCCAACTTGTATTGCCATTAATGGGAGTGCAGCAAGGATTGGGAATAACGCGTGTTGCCATTGTCTAATTCCTTTTTTCCACCCAATAATATCATCAATTACTCCAATAAAGCAAATCATTGCAATCGTACAAAATCCAGCAAGTAACAGACTTAATTCAATTGTAAAAAAGTGCAAATATGTTGCAATAAAAATTGCGGCAAATACACCAAAACTAAAACCCAGAAAAACAACTGCTCCCCCAAGTTCTGCTACAAGGGGTTTATCAAATTTATTCATGTCTTTCCCAAGAAACCCCTGTTCATGCATTCTTTTTAGAAAAGGAGGCATGAGTATAAGCACAGTTATTAGTGCTACAATTGCAGGTATAACTAATGATAGCATACTAATGAATAGATTTTTTTTATTTTTAAATAGGTTGGTACGATTTTTCAAGCGGTATTTTTTGGCTAATTTACTTCTTTATCTTGAGTATTTTTACTCCGCTCTTATAATATGCTTCTTCGTAGTACTTGCTTGTTTCGTCACTGTTTAACCAAGCTTTCATTAGATTAGTGTTGTTCATTGCTTGGTTTAAAATAATTAATTGGTCGCTTGTTCTATAGTAAAACACTGGGTCGCTTCCGTTTTGGAAGTCGTCAGGATTTGATTTCCACTTTGTTGCAAGTGAATTCCATTGTGCTCTTGGTAATTGTGATCCTTCACAAGAAACTGATGCATTAACATCCTCAGGAACTGTACAACTTAGTACTCTTGTCGTTCCGCCTACATATTTTTGTGTAACTTTAGAATCAACTTTTCCGGCAACATAATATTCAAATGTTGGTGCGCTGTAAACCATGTCTGAATCAAGAATGATGTAATCTGCTTTCATTTCATCTTTTGCAATGCCATAAGCTGCATTTGTATCAGTTAGTGTGACAAACTTTGCCATAGCAACATTTGCTTCCATTGAAGAATTTCTATTATCTGTGGTAAACATTCTGTCAGTTAAAAATGCTAATATGTGTCCTTGGTCCCACCAATTAAAGAATTTTGCATCAATTGCAGTATTTTGTATAATCCAGTTTTCTGCAGAAACCCATTCAGGGTGTTCATCATTATAAGGGACATAATCTGGGAAAAATCTTGCACTTGCTCCTACTCCAAGTAAAACAATTAAAAGTAGTGCTCCAAGAATTACTTTTGTTTCAATTCCTTTGTTTATTTCAAACTTCTTTAATCCTTCAAGTGCAATGTAACAAACAATTGCTGCAGCCGGTGCAATTGCAAGACCGAAAACGAAAGTGAATTTTAATGTGTACCATGCAAGGAATAGAGTAATTATTACCCAAAAGAAGTAAATGATTGCTGTGTGGAAGTCTTCTTTGTTTCTAAATAAATACAATCCTATTGGGAGTAACACAATTGCTAACCAAGGGAAAATAATTAAGTCATTATATTTTGTTCCAAAGAATTGGTTACCGTTACTTTCTTCTCCAACCATTGCTCCAATAGAAGTTCTATCGTGCAAGTCAGGAACTGTTATGAAAAACATTACCATTGCCAAGAACCCTAAGTATAACCCTGCAATTACAAGGATTGAGAATAAATTTTTTGTTTCTTTAGTTAATTTTGGAATAACAAAAATACTTAGTGCAATTGCAATTATGCTTCCAACTATTACCCCGATAGCAATTATGCTCACGTTAACATGTAGTGGCCCTGAAACATATCCTAGTGCATCACTAATCCAATCTTCTCCATAAGCATAAGATATTACGTGGAATACAACCATTGCTAAAAGAACTTTTACTGCAAAAGCAAATGCTTTAGTTGACTTAAAGTCCTTAACTCCACTTTCTTCTTTTGAAGCAATCCAAATTATTGCGAAAATTGCATATAATATTACTATTAGGGGGATTAGTAAGTACATTCTCCAAGTCATTGCCATTAATCCAAAGAATATTCCCGCAATTAGTGCGTTGATTAAAGTTGCCTTGTTTAATCCATTATTTTTTATTGATCTGACGAAAAAGATAAATCCTATTACCATCCAAAGGAAACCAAATGCATTATCTCCCTGTGCTCCAGCCATTGTTCGGTAAGCAAATGCCGGAGTTACTGCTGCAACAAAAGCAGTGATTAAACTAATTTTTCTGTTATTAAAAATTTCTTTTGTTAAGAAATACATTAGTATGCAGATTAATGATCCAAAAATTACTGGGTTTAATTGCATTGAATACATTAGTAAATCCTTGCTGTAAGGTTGTCCAAATGAAATTAGTTCATAGAATGCAGCACTAACATAATGGTATACACTTGCAGGCTGGTGAGTCATTCCTCCTAATTGGTAATAAACGCTATGGTCAATTGCAGGAATACTTCCTGTTGTAACAAGACTTTCAACTAATCTTGCGTGGTAAAATGCATCAAATTCAAATAAATAGTGGTATCTAAGTAAGTGCCCTCTTATTCCGAGTGCTAGTAAAAAAATTGCAATTAATAAAACAATAATTGCTCTATTATCCCAAATTGTTTGAGTAATTTTTTGAACAAGGTTCTTTTGATGCCCAATGTGGGGGTCAGAATGATGGGTAGTATGAGTTTCGTGATGAGTGTGTTCGTGTTCTGTCAACTAAAATCACTGATTAATACAGAAAGCAATCCTTTTTAAAAGAAACTTTGGATTCAAAAATATTAATTTTTAAGTGCGGGGTTTTTATTGAGTTCTTGTTTCCTTTCTGAAATGGGTTTTCAAAAGTTATTTTTTGGTACAGCTGGTTTGCCAATTTCTACTCCTGAGCCACGTTCAACAATTGAAGGAATTAAGCGAGTTAATTCACTAGGGTTAAATGGAATGGAACTAGAATTCGTTCATTCGGTGTTTATTTCAAAAGAAGCGGCTCCTGAGATAAAAAAATTAGCGCAAGAAAAAGAAGTTAACTTGACTTGCCATGGTTCCTATTACATTAATCTTAATGCGGTTGAAAGATCAAAAATGCATGCTTCTGTTTCCCGGGTAATTGCTTGTGCAAAACGAGCAGAAGAAGCAGGGGCAGTATCAATGACTTTTCACGCAGGGTTTTACCTAAAGGATTCTCCGCAGAAGACTTTCACAAATATAAAAAAGTGTTTTGAAGAAATTTCTGACAAATTGAAGGCATCAAAAAACAAAATTACAATTCGCCCAGAAACAACTGGTAAAGGGAAACAATTTGGTTCAATTGAAGAGCTTTATTCTCTTTCCTCTCAATTGGACAACGTTCTCCCTTGTATTGATTTTTCTCACTTGCACGCTCGGTCAAATGGAAAATACAATACTTATGCTGAATTTAGGAAAGTTTTGGAAGATGGGGAAAAAGCTTTAGGAAAAGATTTTCTAAAAAATCTTCACTGCCATGTTTCAGGAATTGCTTATTCAGAAAAAGGAGAGCAGCACCATTTGTTTTTGAAAGAATCAGATTTTAATTACAAAGATTTACTTAAAGCTCTAAAAGATATGAATTGTGCGGGAATCGTTGTTTGTGAATCCCCAAATATTGAAACTGATGCTTTGCTATTGAAAAAGATTTTTGAAGAAATTTGATTAGTTTGTTTTGCTATTAAGAAATGGAGTTTACTTTTTCTTTTTTTACTTTTTCGTAGTTCTTTCTTAACAAATCATAAAACCTTTTCATTTCATTCTTTCCCGCAACTTTTAATACATCCAGTTCTGGGCCAAAAATTTCAGTATACCTATCTCTTCTTCTAATGAGTTTTGTTTTTCCATCCTTGTCAATTTTTACGATTGGCGCAAGTTTTAAGTTGTTAAAATTTGAACCCATTGCAAAACTATATGCTCCAGAGTCCATTACAACAAGCAAATCTCCTTTAGATAATTTGGGCATTTTTTGGCAAGTTGCAATCACATCAATATTATCACAAGTACATCCTGCAATATCATATTTGTAAGTGCTTTTTGTTCTCATTTTTGTTCCTGGCAAAATTTCGTAATCACAGTGTGACACTAACACATCAGGGAACATTGAATAACAGGATCCATTTGTAATCACAATTTCTTTTTTATCGAGTTTCTTATTGCTCACAACTTCAATAATTCCAATCCCTGCATTTGCAACAATAAATTTTCCTGGTTCAAAAATAAGTGTTGGTAATGGAATTTCCTTTTTTTCACACAATTTCTTTAAGAACGGACAAAATCTTTCTCCTAATTCTTTTGGTCTAAAATATTTTCCCGGGCGATACACAGTAGGAGCTTCAACTGGGAACCCTCCCCCAAAATCAAGCATTTCAATTAACATTCCGTTTTGTTTAGCAAAAACCGCCAAATCAACTAATTTTTTTGCAGCTAAGAAATAGCTCTTAGTATTGTGAGAATAAGATCCGTGGAAGTGGAATCCTTTAAGTCTAATAATTGGATTATCCCTTACTTTGATTAATGCTTTTTTTGCATAAGAAAAAGGTATTCCATATTGTTGTTTTTTTGTTGTATAATTCCCTAGTGTAATCATTGGGTTTATTCTAAGCATGATTGGAACCGCTTTGTTTATTTCTTTCCCAGCTTCTATTGCAGTATTTAATTCCTCAAGAGAATCAATAGTTATTGCACTTACTCCTACTTCTAAAGCAAAAATAATATCTTGTTTTGATTTGTAAAGATTAGTGAAAGTTATTTGCTCGGGTCTAAAATCCGCAAGTAATCCCAAAATTATTTCTCCAACACTACTTGCATCAAAATCAAGGCCTTCCTCTTGAATGATTCTTAGCACTTCTAAATTAGAATTGCATTTGCATGCATATTGTGGTCTAAAAGGAAAATAATCAAATCCTTTTTTGAATTCTCTGCACCTTTCACGTATTTCTTCATCAACAATTATGTAAAGCGGAGAACTGTACTTTTTTACAATTTCCTGGAGATTAATCCCTTCAATTAGTAAATTTCCTTTATTATCCTGTGAAAGAAAATGTTTCCATCTGGCACGCAAGTATTTTCTTGAAACGTTTTTTCTTTCACTTTTTCTTTTAGGTTTGAGTGCTGGGAGTTTCTTTTTCCCAACATTCAGTTCGCCTGTAGGTTCTACTTCTTCTTTTGAAATATTTTTATCGTTTTCCGTTCTTTATCACGCTCAGTTAGAAAATTTTTATTCTACTTTTATGCATTTTACAGGGCAAGCATTTTCTGCATCTTTACTGCATCCAGCAACTTTAGCAACTTTAACAAATAATTTTCCTTCTTTTTTTCCGCCAATAAGTTCGGCTTTGTCTCCTTTTAGTATCCAATCAGTTGGGCAAATTGCTGCGCATGCTCCGCAACCAATACATGCATCTTGATCTTGTGTTATTTTTACCATTGTATCACCCTCGATTAATATCAAAAGAGATTATTTTCTTTTGATGACTGCCAAAGAACAATAATTTTTTCTTTGACGTAATAACGAAAATAAAGTCTTGATTGTTTAAATAACTTCTGTTGCCTTTTTTGGAATGATAAGCAATTTTTTTACTATTTAATTTTGTTTTTTTTTTATTTTGCTTGGGTGATTATCATTTTTATTTTACTTTTTTTCCTATCGTAATAATTTTACTCCTAATTTTAAAAATAATTTTTTGTATTTGGAAATGTTTTCTTGCTGACTAAAGTAAATAGTTTTTTTTATGGCGCTTTAGTGGAGTTGAATTGACTTTGTTATCAAGAGTGACATAAAAATCCTTGTCTTTTGACAAGACGATGGGGAATAAACAATGCAAGTGCTCAACTTGAGCACTGCATACAAAGAGTAAGGCAGGCCATGTTCCGCCATCGGCATAACGGAATACGCTGACATCCTGTCTTGCGACAGGATTAGAGAATAAACAAATGCACACACTCTACTGAGTGTGGCATTACAAAGAGTAAGGCAGCGTCTGGTAGGCTCCAATCATAGATCAGTGCCAAGCCAATCCTTGCGAGTCTTAACTTCCGGGTTCGGAATGGGTCCGGGTGTTGCCCTCGCGGTTTGGCCGCCTTAATTATATTTCCTTCTGCAAGGTTTATAAAGCTTGCTTCTTGGGCGATTTTTTTCCTTGTTCGGGAGTTTCCTAACAAAAAACAAGAGTTAAATACAAGCTTTGGCCCTGTTTAATTTGATGGCTTTAGTTTATGCCGTTGGGTGATTGAGCATGAAAGTGAAAGTGGCATTATTTGCATTATTAATTTTAGTTTTACTGGGGTGTACTGCTCCTCAGCCACCCGTGCTTTCTTCGACTGGTTTAATGGGTTTTAAGCAACTTGATGATTCTCAGTCTACTCCGCAAGCTTTGGATGATTTAGTTGCAGCAAATAATTCCTTTGCAGTGGACTATTACAACAAATTAGATTCAAATCCAGAAAATAGTGGGAAAAATATTTTCTTTTCTCCATTTAGTATTTCAACAGCAGTAGCAATGACTTACGAAGGTGCTGACGGAAATACTGCTAAAGAAATGAGAAACGTTTTCTATTTCCCAAAAGATGATTTAACAAGACAATCTTCTTTTGCTAAATTGTATAATTCTTTAAATGAAAGTGCTTCAAAGGGAAATTATAAGTTGGGTGTGGCAAATGCGCTTTGGAATGAAAAAACTTATGAATTCAAACAAAGTTTTTATGACACAATTGACAAGTATTATTATGGAAAATCAACTTCGGTTGATTTCAAAAATGCTCCTGAAGAACAAAGACAATTAATCAATAAATGGGTTGAAGATCAAACTCAACAAAAGATTAAGGAACTTCTTCCCGCACAACCACCTTCAATAAAACCTGATACAAGAATGGTTTTAGTTAATGCAATATATTTCAAGGGAGATTGGTTAACAAAGTTTAAATCAGAAAATACATCCGATTCTGACTTTCTGGTAAATTCTGATAAAACCGTTACTGCAAAAATGATGCAACAAACTGAAAAATTTAATTATTTAGATGATGGGGTATTCCAATACGTTGAATTGCCCTATAAGGGGGAAGATATGTCAATGATTGTTCTTCTTCCAAAAGGAATTGCAACTGATTGTGCGCAAAACACGGATTGCATTGAGGATACTTACAAACCAGTATACAATTTTACACTGCCCTCCGCTGAAAATCTTGCTTTAGTAAAAGAAAAAATGAATAATACTAAAGTAAATGTTTCTTTGCCAAAGTTTAAGTTCACTGCCAGCTATAAAATGAAAGCAGATTTGGATCAAATGGGGATGAAAGAAGCTTTCACTGATTTTGCAAACTTCTCTAAACTGGATGCTGCAAATTTTGTAAAAATTGGGGAAATATACCACAAAGCATTTGTTGAAGTAAATGAAGAAGGAACAGAAGCAGCTGGTGCTACGGCAGTAGTGGTAGTTGAAAAAACCTCCATGGAAATAATTCCTGTGTTTAATGCAAATCATCCATTTGCTTTCTATATCCAAGATAACAAAACTGGGGAGATATTATTCCTTGGTAAAATCCTTGATCCAACTCAAGAAGGGGAATAGCTTCTTTAAAAAATTAGTTCTTGTTAGGGTAGTTCCCTAACAAGTTTTAAGTTTTATTTTTTTATCTTATTCTAAGTTTTTCTTTCCTTTTTTCATTCTTTTCTTAACCATTTCTTCAACAAGTTTTAATCCTTGTTTTAGGTGTGCTTCTTTCTTTGCTCCTGCGCAAATCATTTTTCCGTTTTTGAATAATAAGAATGTTAGTTTTGGTTCATCCATTCTAAGTATTGCTCCTGGGAATTGTTCAGGTTCATATTCAACGTTATCAAGGTTCATTGCAACATCAAACAAATCTAAATTGATATCAAGTGATGCTGTAGCAACAAAGTTAACGATTTCAAATTCAACGTTTCTTTTTATTTTTACTTCTTTTTGAACATCGTGAATCATTTTGTTTGCTTTTCTGATTCCTTGTTCTATTTGCTCTTCAGAGTTTGCTCCTGAGCAAATAACTTTTCCATTCTTGAACAAAAGCATTGATACTTTTGGTTCTTTGATTTTTAGTATTGCTCCTGGGAATTGTTCAGGTTCATACTCAATGTTTGGTATTCCTACCGCTAAAGAATAAAGATCTAAATTTTGGTCTAAGGAAGCTGCTGCAACCATGTTTACAATAGTGTACTTCATACTATTTCACCCCAAAAGGCCCTTTTTAAAGCCTTAAACTATTTATAAATACCCTAAGAAGAGTTTATAAACCCCCTTTTAAATGGGTGAAAAATTCGCTTTTCTTGTCCTACAAATAACGGGGGTATTATTCGGGATTTTAGTAGGGATTTGAAAAGAATTGTTTTGAAAAGTTTGAGTTAAGTAGGCTTTGAATTGATTATTTTTACCAGTTCAAGTAGCACCCTTTTAAAGCTTTCTCATCCAGATTTTGTTATTAACACAAAATGGTGAGCTATAAATGAAGATTCAAGGACATCCACGAAATAAGGGTAGAAGAGGAAAGACAAGATATAAGATGTCTAAGCACGGACCTAAAACTAGTGTTAATGATATTATGAGAGAATTTGAAATTGGAGACAAGGTTCAAATTGTTATTGATGGAAGTATCCACAAAGGATTCCCACACAAGAATTTCCACGGTTTAACAGGAAATGTTAAAGCAAAAAGAGGAGAAGCTTACGAAATTTCAGTTGCAAAAGGAAATCAACCTTTAACAGTTGTAACAACTCCTGTGCACATGAAGAAATTATTGTAAATTTGAGTTTAATTAAGTGAATTTGAATATTTTGGTGAATGAAATGGAATCAAAAGTTGTATCAATGAAACCAGTTGCTTTGTACGAAGTAAAAGAGATTCTTAAAGGTAGAAAGACTGATAAGGAACTTAATTACGAACAAGAACAAACAATGAAATTCGTTGAAAAGTTCTCTAAACTTACTGAAAAACAATCAGTTGACTTACTAAAAGAATTAGTTGAAATTAACTTTTTGAAAGATTTAGAATTACTTAGATTTGAAATTGCAAACGTTGTACCTACAAGGGTAGAACAATTGCAGCTAATGTTGCCAAAAGGCGTAGCTCCTTCGGAAGAAGAGCTAAAATTGGTCATCGAACTTACAAAGAAGTTCGAGGAAAAGCTAGAATAAGTCTTCTAGTTGGCTTTTCCTTTAAAGTTTGATGAAAAGTTATTTTTAATAAGGACAACGACAGTAATATGTATTGTTTGAAGTGATTGATGATGACAGCAGAAGAACACGCATTGGTACTAGATTTCATGCCTCAAGGCAAATCCTCTTCAGCGAAAGCAGAAGCTCTTGCGCAAGTAATGGGAAAGGATTTCTTTACTCTTTTAGAAGTAGTTCCAAAGCTAGGAGTTAATCTTACTGTTTGCGAAGAAATTTACGTTGGGAAAGACGAGAGACCAAAAGTTGAACTTGTTAAAGGAAGAATTTCTTACAAAGATTTGACTTCGAATTCTCTCTCAGAAATTGATGAAGTAATTACAAAAATTGTTCAATCAAAGAAAGAAAAATTCCTTGCTTTCTTTAATACTTCAAGAGCAATTTCACTACGAAGACACCAATTAGAACTTTTACCAGGAATGGGAAAGAAACACATGCTTGCAATACTTGACGAGCGAGAAAAGAAACCATTTGCAACACTTGAAGAAATAGTAGTTAGAGTAAAAGGAACTCCTGATCCAGTTAAATCAATTGTAAAAAGAGTAATGGAAGAACTTCAAGATCCTGAAGATAAACACTACTTATTCGTTCGACCACCAGCAGAACCAAGACCACAACAATATGGTGGAAGAAGATTCTAACTAAACTTATTTCTTTTCTTAATTTATTATTTTAGTTAGTTTGGTTTTTTGTGATTTGAATGGGTTTGTTTGAAGAATTGCAGGACATGATGCTTAAGTATCATTTTAGGCCTGATAAGAAACTCTCTCAATTTTTTTGTATAAATGAAGCTCTACTTCAATATTTAGTGAACTCGGCAAAAATGGAGAAAGGGGATGTTGTTTTAGAAATTGGTCCCGGAACTGGATTTTTGACAAAAAGATTAATTGAAAAAGCAAAAAAGGTTGATGCAAAAGTAATTGCATTTGAGGTTGATGAATTAATGATTGATCTTCTTAAAGATCAATTTGGCGCTGAGATAGAAAGCGGTTTATTTAATATAATTAATGGAAATGTTTTGGAACAAGACATGCAAGCACTTGGTGTAAACAAAATTGTTTCTCTTCCTCCCTACCACATTTCTAGTGATTTATTGACAAAAATATCTTTAACAAATGGTTTAAGCAGAGTAATTTTGGTTCTTGATAAAGGGTTTAGTCAAAAACTTCTTGCATTTGAAGGTCTGACTGAATACGTTGCATTAACAGTTTTAGTTAATTTGAATTCAAAACTTGAAGTTCTTGAAGACACAATCGAGCAATCAAGTTTTTTTCCTGCACCAAATTGCTTGAGTACAGTAATTCAATTAGATTTTGATACAAAGAATAATTCAAAAGAGTTCTATACTTTTTTAAGAGAATTATTTCGTCACAAGAACAAGGACTTGCAGCGTTCTTTAAAACAATCATTTGGTTTCTTGAGTAAATCTCTAGGATGGAAAGAGAAAGATTTTGATTTAAAAATAAAATCCCTAAAACTTGCTCAAAAGAAAGTATACTTATTAACTCCTGCAGAGTTCTTGGATGTGTTTAATCACATGCAAGGAAGTACAAGCGAAGAAAAAAGTGTTTCTAAGAAGAAAGCTTCTAAAAAGAAATAAATTCTCTTTGAAAAATATTGTTCTTCTTCAAAGATTTTTTATTTCACCTAACTGTTTGTAGTATTATTTTCTTGAATGTATATGGGGAACTTTGTATTGCAAACTTTTCAGCGAGTGCTAATTTTTCCTTATTCTCAGCGTAAAGAGTAATTAATACATCATTTTCATGTACTTTGTCTCCAACCATTTTGTGTAGCATTAATCCTGCTGTTGCATTTGATGGTGCGCCAGTAATTCTTGCAATTTTTGTTAAAGTTTTAGTATTTAGTTCCTCAACAATTCCTTCAGTTGGAGAAAATATTTCCTTTTTATAAGGTGCCATTGGGACGCATTCGCTTGCATTAATCTTTCCGCCTTGGGCTTTAATTATTTCTTTCATTTTCTTTAGTGCTTCTCCGGAATTAAGTACACTAAGTGCAAGATCGTATCCTTTTCCAAGTTCTGATTTTCCAACCATTTCAAATATGGCTCCGGCAAGTTCGCATGATTTTTGTGCTAAATTATCAAATCTTTTTCCTTCAAGTACTTCAAGGGCATATTTTGCTTCAAGTGCTGCTCCAAAAGCTAGTCCGCATGGTTCGTCTCCGCTTGTAATAACTGCTTCAACGTGCATTCCAACTTCTTTACCAACTTGAACAAACTTTTTAGCCATTCTCATTGCAGTTTCTTGATCTTTAATTTTAACATTTTTTCCAACTGGTAAATCAATTACAACAAATTTACTTCCAACACTAGCTTTTTTTGCTAGAACTGATGCAATTACTTGTCCTTCAGGATCAAGTGAAAGAGGGTGTTCAATTTTGATTATTTTGTCATCTGCTGGTGCAAGGTCTACTGCTCCGCCCCAAGTAATTACTCCTCCAACTTTTTGAGTAATTGATTTTATTTGATTCATGTTAAGATTTACATTTGCAAGTACTTCCATTGAATCTGCTGTGCCAGCCGCACTAGTAATACTTCTTGAAGAAGTTTTAGGCATCATTAATCCTTGTGAAGCAACAATTGGAACAACAATCATTGTGGCTCTTCCATTAACTCCTCCCACACTATGTTTGTCAACTACAATTCCTTTTCCAAAATCAATAATGTTTCCGTCCGCGATTAATGCTTTAGTCATTGAAATTGTTTCATCAAGATCAAGTCCTCTCATATAAATTGCGCTAACAAAGGCTGTAGCTTCTATTTCGCTTAATCGTTCATCAGAAATATCTTTTACAATTGTAGTAATTTCTTCAAGAGTTAGTTTTTCTCCAGTCATTTTTTTTCTAATTAGTTCAGCACTTCTAAGTGTTTCAGTAGCTTTAGTAGTGATCTTTGAACCACTTTTTACTCCGAGTTCTTCTGCAACCTCGGCGAATAAACCAATTTCATCATGTTCAATGGAATATTTTGTAATATCCACAATTGCGACAATTCTCTTTCCATTATTTTTATTATAAAGTTCAACTCTGTCTCCAGCCATTACTCCAAGTTCTTTTGCATCAATCTCATGTAAAATAGCAACGTGAATTCCTGCTTGAATTGGAAAAGCTTTAACTTTCAAATCTTGAATGTATCCATCATTAGCCAAAAAATCACCACTATTAAGCAAGAGTAAATTCAAAGTTGTATATAAGGGTTTTTGGGGAAGAGTTGTCCTAAAATGTGTGCTATTTATCTGGGAGTAGTTTGAAAAAATAAAAGAATTATTTCTTCACAGGATAAGCTTCTTCTATTAGTTTTTCTTTTCCTTCGAAAGCTTTTCTAATTGGTGCAAGTAATTTGTCAATCTCTTCACTCATTGCGGTTTTGAGATCCATTGGGTGAAGTTTTCCTTCCTTGTAAATATTTTCTAGTTCTGTGTAAGTCGCAATTTCTAAATTTCCTCCAAACTTATCTGGTCTTTTAATAATTAATTTTTCGCCCTTATCTTCTTTGATTGTCATGATTACATATTTCATGAAAGCAAGTACTCCGTTTCCTTCAACTTCTTTTTCAGGGCAAAAAGCTTTATTTAATTTTGATTTAATGTCCGCAGTTTTTTCCAAAAGATCAATCTTTGAATTTGGGTCGCTTGAACTCATTTTTCCAGTTGCAGTTAATCCTGGAATCAAAGGAGTCATGAATTCAATTCTTGGTTTGTATCCAAGGTTTGGTAAGTTTTCACGAGCATACATCATGATTTTTCTCTGGTCTACTCCGCCGTATTGCATGTCTACGCCTAAGTATTGTTCGTCAAGTGCTTGAAGTAATGGATAAATTAAACCTGATAGTTTTGGATTGTCTCCAAATTTAACAACATCACTAGCAGCTTTAGTTGCATCGTGAACTGAAGTGAAAGTTGCAAGTTTTAGTACATCCATCATGTATTCTTTCTTTAATTGAAATTCGCTTCCTCTAACAATTTCTAAGTGTGTAATATCTGCTCCAGCGCTCTTTAACATTTCTTTAATTACAATACTGTAATACTCATATCTTTTTTCTAATAAATCCCATGGGCAATTATCAAGTGCTCCGTGTACATCCGCAAGTAGTATTTTTACTTTAAATCCGGCTGCCAAAAAATCCGCAACTTTTTTTGCCCAAACAAAATAACCAATATGTGGCCTGCCAGTAACCGCAGTGCCCAAATAAACTACCGGGTGTTCTTTAGTTTCAATTAGTTTCTTTAATTCCTCAGGAGTAACAATCTCTTGAGCATTTCTCATAACTAAAGTAAGTTTTTGTTCAGCGTTCATACAAATACCAAGTCAAGTAGTGTTTTTATTAATTCCTTTGCGTCAATTTTTCTTTTGGTTTAAAGTTTTAGGAACTCTTTCTCGTGTTTATCAATTTGCAAATCATTGTATAGTTTTGAAGTAAGTGCGCTTGGAGAGAATACGCCTAGTTCGCAAATTATTCCTTCAATTGTGCATGCATCGGTTCTGTCAAAAGCAGGGTTTTGTATTTTAACTTTTGTAGCTTTGCATTTTTGCTTTGACTTTTTATCCCAAATTTCTTCAGGGTTTCTTTCTTCAATTGGTTCTTGTTTTCCTAAAAAAGTTCCTGGCTCAAATTTGTGCGAAGAACAAACACTGTAATGCTTTGTATTAAATCTTTTGCAAGCATAACTGATTTGGTTAGTTCCGATTTTGTTAATTACATCCCCGTCAGCAAGGAAAGCATCTGCTCCGCTGAAAAAATAATCACATTCTTTTAGTATAGTTGAAGCAGCATTGTCCACAATTAATGTAACATCAATTCCTGCTTGGGCAAGTTCTGTAGCAGTAATTCTTCCTTGGTAAAGTGGTCTAGTTTCAAGGCAATAAACTTTTTTGATTTTGCTTTTAGCTTTTATTAACATCTTAACAACTGTTGAAGAATGGCAAATTGTAAGAATGGTTGAATCTTTTTCAATCATATTTGCGCCAAAAGTAGCAATGTTCTCAATGGCTTGTGTTCTATTTTTTTCATATTCTTGAACAGTAGAAATGATTCTACCCTTCATTTGGTTAACGCTTAATTCTTTTTCTGAAATACTTTTTTTAACAATTCTAAGTGCAGTTCGTAATTCTGGTTCAGTTGGTCTTGAATGATAAAGTTCTTCATAATTTTTTAAAAATTCTTTTCTAAATCCCGTAGTTGTATTTTCTTTACTTGCATGGCTCGCTTTAAGTAACGCCTCAATAGCTTTTTTTCGAACATTACTTGCTCCTTGAATTTTTAGGGATTTAATGTCTTTGGCAGTTTGTTTCACAATATCCATTTTGTATCCTTCAAAAAAAGGAGTTTTCTAGTATTAATACTTTTGTAAGAGAATGGGTGTGTGAAGAAAAATTGGCAAAATCCTTTTTGAGTTATGTTTATATATTTGTTTTGTGTTATTTCAAATGCGATAAAATATGAATGATATGTCAAGAAATTTTATGACAATTCTTTTTGGATTGTTAAGCATAGTTGCTCCGATTGCTGGAGTGTATGTTGCTACGTTTGCAGGAAAAACCGATATTGCAGTAATCAATAGTAGTATGATAATGTTTCTCTCAGTTTTACTCTTAGTTTTCTTACTTAGTAATGCTTTTGCAAATTTTATGGCAAATCACAAAAAAATGTTCATTTTGGGCATTATTTTGCTTTGTTTGGGGTTAATTTCATTTATTTACCACCTTTTACTCTTCATAGCTCTTTGAAAAAGCAGTTTTTCTTTGAGTCTTGCTTAGTTCTGTTTTTTAGCTCGCCTTAGAGTGAAGTTTTTAAAGAAGTTGCTCGAGAAATAACATATTATTTATTCTTTTAAGGATGGGTGGATTTAATGGATCACATAGTCAGAAGTGCAATTTTAAGAGCACAAGCAGAAATGAAAGCAAAATCGGTTGTTGTACCTCAAAAAGTAGTTGCAGCTAAACCAAAAGTTGCTCCAATTGAAGCAAAAAAACAAGAAAAACAAGAGAAAGGAAAAAGAAAAAGTCCCACTCATTCTGATAATGATTTACTTGAAATGTTAGAACACAATAAAGCAAGAATAATGGTAATTGGATGCGGTGGAGGCGGATGTAACACTCTTGAAAGAATCGCAGAAGTAGGAATCGAAGGAGCAATAACTCTTGCACTAAACACAGATGCACAAGATTTACTTACAACTAATTCTAATAAGAAAATTTTAATTGGAAGAAAATTAACTAGAGGACTTGGTGCAGGTTCTGATCCACAAATTGGAGAAAGTGCTGCAAGAGAAAGTGGAGAAGAAATAACTGAAGTACTAAAAGGTACTGATTTAGTTTTCATTACTTGCGGTTTAGGTGGAGGAACAGGAACAGGTTCAGCACCAGTAGCAGCAGAAATTGCAAAAGCAAGTAAAGCTCTAACAGTTGCGGTAGTAACATTACCATTCACAGTTGAAGGAAAAAAGAGAATGGAAAACGCAATGTACGGACTTGAAAGATTACAAGAACACACTGATACAATAATTGTAATACCAAACGATAAGATCTTGGAAATTGCTCCAGACTTACCAATTAATGCAGCATTCAAAGTTGCTGATGAAGTATTAACTAACGCTGTAAAAGGAATTACCGAAATGGTAACAAAACCAGGTTTAATTAACTTGGACTTCGCGGACTTGCGAACAATTTTATCAAGAGGCGGAGCAGCAATGATTGGGTTAGGAGAATCAACAAGAGGAGAAAGCGGAGAAGCAAGAGCACTAGAAGCAGTAGAAAACGCTTTGACTTCACCATTACTTGATGTTGATATTTCAGGAGCAAATAGAGCTCTAGTAAATGTTTCTGGCGGAACAGACATGACTCTAAGAGAAGCAGAACTTGTTGTTGAAACAGTTTCTTCAAAAATACATTCATCCTCTCACATAATTTGGGGTGCAATGGTTGACGAAACAATGCCAAAGAATCACATCCAAGCAATGGTAGTAATTGCTGGTGGAAGATTCCCATACCTTGAAGGAAGCAAAGGCGCAAAGAAAGCAGCCAACGGAGAGGAAATAGATTTAGGAATAGAATTCACCTAAAATTAAAGTGAAAGTTCTAATTTTTTGTACTGCCGAATTTGGCAGTACTCATTTTATTTAAATTTTTTCTTTTAGACAAGAAGGCATTCGACTTTTGTATAGTTACCTATATATATGAGATTTGTTTACGTTAGGTATGCGTGTAATTAGTAATAGTGAGTGGAATTATTTATTGAATATTGTTGTTTCTAAATCAAAACTTAATTTAATTTCTATTTTTTTATATCCATTAACTTCAATTCCTTCTGAGGGAGGCCGAGGAAACTAAAGGAAATAAATTATGGCTACACTCTACGTATCAAAATCAGGCTCAGATTCAAACGATGGATCAAGTTATGCTTTATCAAAACTTACAATTCAAGCAGCAGTAAATGCATCCTTAACAGGGGACACAATTATTGTGGGGAGTGGGTTGTATAATGAAAAAATTTCCTCAGTTAATGGGAAAAGTTTAACGTTGAGCGCAGATGGGACTGTAGTCATGGATGGGACTGCGTTAGCATCAAATCCTTTTTTTAGTTTTACAGGGATTTTGACTGTAAATATTGGCCCAGCAACGACTGGAGGGCAATGGATTTTCCAAAACAATGTTGGTACATCTTTATGTTATTACAGTGGAACAAATGCTGCCGCTGTTAATTATACCAATTGTACATTTATTTCAAACTCTAACTCCTACGGGGTATATTTTTATTCGGGAACAACTTCTGATTCATTTACGGTAACTAATTGTGTTTTTAGTGGATTTACTGCGGGAGTTTATGGTTTAGGGGCAGCTGCGCAAATTACAGTGAATGCATATCGTTGTACTTTTTATAATTGCACTTATGGGATTAGTTCAACTAACTCTACCACCGGTGGGGTTATGGGAGTGTTGTCTTTAAATATTTTTAGTAATTGTACAACTGCTTGGAAGCAAGGGTCTTCAAGTGCAATAACTTACTTAAATGATAATCAATATTATTCAATTACAAATTGGCAAATAAGTACAAATACGTATACAACCTTAGCACAAGTTCAAGCGGTAGGAACAAATTATGATTCTCGTTCTGCGGTTGCTGATCCTCAATTTGCTGATCCTGCAAATAATATTTTCTATCCTAAAGTTGCTTCAAGTGTTTCGCCTTATGTCGGTGCTTTTCCATATTCTTTTACTCAAGGTTCAGCAAATGATTCTTTGGGAAAGTGGAATATTATTCCTGCAGCAGGGCATGATAATTCTGGTTGGTATAATCCAGATGGAAATGTAACAAAGAATGGAACTACCGGAAACTTTGAATTGACTAGCGGAACAAGTGGAGTACTTTGGTCTCCAGTATACGATGTTGGTTCTATTCAAACTATTTCAAAAGTAAGTTTGAGTAAAGCTGAAATTTGGGGATCAAACATGATTGATACTACAAAGACTGATACTAAACCGAATTATCAAACAATAGAAGTTCGTGCAAGTACTTCTTCATTCAATCAAGATGATGCAGATATTGCTTGGACTGAAGTTAAAACAGAAATTGCTTTTACTGGGATGTCGGGAAGATATGTGCAACTTAGATTGACAATGAGAACTGATGATGTGAGTGCATAACCTGAAAATATAAGCGGTGAATAAAAATGGCTAACCCACAACTACAAGCATTTGTAATTGTTTATCCTCAGCCGGCAGCGTTGTATCCTGCTCCAATATTCCAGGCTTTTGCAATAGTGATTCCTGCTCCAGATTATCCAAAATTAAAAGGAATAGAAATTTTCACTACTCAACCAAACTTATTGCCAGATTATCCTAAGTTGAAAGGAATGTGGTTAAGTTTGAATCAGCCCACTACAATTTCTGCGACAGCAACTTTTAATTCAACAGTTAATCTAAAATAGTTTGATTTGTCAAAATGGTCCCTTTTAGGTAATTTGCAGCACTTTTGTTTTTTTATTTTTTTAGTCAAAGCGAGTCAGGTTTGCCTTTTTAAACATTTCAGTTCTCCTTTTTACTATTGGTGAGTGAATGAATCCGGTTGAAATGTTAACAAATTTTATTGCTGATGCAAAGAGAATATTTACTGTGTCAAAGAAACCAACAACAGAAGAATACAAAAGAATGGTTGCAATAGTTGGACTTGGAATAATAGTAATTGGAATACTTGCATTTATTGTTTATATGATATTTGTATTATTGAAACTACAGTAAATTTCCCGCTAATAAGCAGGTTTTTAAATGTTTCAAAGGGTTTGATTTGTATTATTCTGCCCTTAGCTGGGCGAAGAGAGTACAAAAAATAAATTAAAAATAATATTTGGTATTTTGGTGATTTGAATGATATTCCCGGTAAGAACAACAGTAGGACAAGAACAATTAGTTGTAGATATACTTAGCTCAAAAATTGCTAAAGAAGAATTAAACATTTACTCAATCGCAGTTGTTCCAGGATTAAAAGGATATATTCTAATCGAAGCCGATAACGAAGTTACATTAAGAAGAGGAATAACAGATACTCCTCACATTAAAGGTTCAGGAATTGTTAAAGGAGCAGTTAACATTGAAGAACTTTCAGGATTACTAGAATCAAAACCACTAATGAAAACATTAAGTGAAGGGATGAAAGTTGAAATTATTTCAGGACCATTCAAGGGAGAAAAAGCAAAGATTACAAGAGTAAACCAAGCTAAAGAAGAAGTAACAGTTGAACTCTTAGAAGCTGCAGTAAAAATCCCTGTAACAATCAAGGCGGAGAATATTAAAGTTGTGCAATGATTGCAAGCAATCAAAGCAGAAAACATAAAGGTTGTTCAATAAATGATTTGATTTGTGGCGACCAATTGGGTTGCTACAATTTTATAGTTACGCAATTAGGAAATAGCTTCACCCTTTAGCGAGGGCAAACAAAAAATAAAGGAGAATGAGAAAATGGGCGAATTAAAAGTAATGGTAGATGGCGGACATGCAAGTGCAGGTGCTCCACTAGGACCAGCATTAGGACCAACAGGAGTAAACATTGGGGAAGTTGTTGCACAAATAAACGAAAAAACTGCAAGCTTAACCGGAATGAAAGTTCCTGTAACAATTGTAATTAACAAAAACAAAACTTTTACAATCGAAGTTGGATTACCTCCAATTAGTGCTTTAATTAAAAAAGAAGCAAAAGCAACTAAAGGAGCAGCTAACCCAAAAACAGATGTAATGGGAAATTTAACGATGAAACAAGTTGTTTTGATTGCTAAAACAAATTACGATAAATTAAACGCAACTTCAATGAAGAACTGCGCAAAAATTGTAATAGGTTCATGCGATTCAATGGGAATCAAAATTGAAAACATGACAGCAAGAGAAGCACAAAAAGCAATTGACGCTGGAAAATACAATTCTGAATTGGCTGACTAAGGTTAGTCCAATTCTTTCTTTTTTTTAATATAGTTTTTTTTAATGAATTTCTATTCGCTTGGACTTTTGTAATACTGCAGGTTATGTTTAAATAATCTAATTCTCTTATTGTATTATGCATTGTTCTCAAGTAAAGGAATCATTACAAGGGCAGGGCCTGTCCTGTGCATCAGCACAGGTCCTCGCTTCTGAGCGAGGGCAGGGAACTATTGAATATTTAGTAATCCTCGCAGTAATTGTTGTACTTGGTCTTGTTGTTGTTTCCTTGGTTTCTGGTCTTACTAACACTAATTCTACAGTCCGAGCATCTAATGAATTAAGTTCAAAACTTGGGTATGGGGGAATTAGTATTATGGAGAGTGCTTCTGATCCGCAAGGGGATGCAGTTGTTAGCATGAAAAATATCTCTGGGGAAGATTTGGTTATTAGGCAAATCTCTGTTTGTGGAGTTAGTGGAGATTATGGGGTTGGCGGGGAAACCTTTGTAGCAGGGTCAACTGTTAATTTTATTTTAAATGGGACGAATTTGGTTTGTACAGCGATTGGTTCTAATGATTTGAGGGAATGTGATATTGAAATAAATGCCGAATCAATTTACACTGTGGGTCATAATATTTCAGGTTCTGTGTATTTGAGTTGTGTTTCTGATGTTTCAGTTAACGGGCCTGTTTTTAGTGCACAATCAAAGAGGCCAATTATTACAATGTTTTCGCCCCTTGCGAATTATTCTTCTACTTCCCCAGTTGTTGATTTTAATTTTTCTATTGCTGATGAAAATAGTGCAGTAACTAGTTGCATTTTGAAGATTAATGAGGCTGATTTGAATACTATTTCAAATCCAGTTTTGGGGCAGTTATATTCTAAACAAAATTCTTTAACAGTTGGTTCACACGATTGGAATTTGCGTTGCACAGATGCAAATAGCAATATTGCGTATGCGATTGGTTCAATTACAATTAATCCTTCTTCAACAGTGAGTCCGGTGATAACAATGTTGTCTCCTGTACAACCAACTTATTCAACTTTTTCGTCCGTTAATGATTTTAATTTTTTAGTAAATGATTCTGATAGTGTTGTTTCGAATTGTATTTTGACAATCGATGGGGTTGATTTGAATACTGTTTTTTCTCCAACTTTGAATCAAGTTTATTCTCTTAGGAATTCTTTAGCAGTTGGTTCGCATGATTGGAACTTAGTCTGTACTGATACAAGTAACAACACAGACTTAGAAAGCGGGGCCATAATAATTCAACAGGTTCTAAGTTCTGCTAAAGCAATAACTGCATTTAATTTTGCTAGTCCTTCAGTAACTGGTAGTATTAATGAAGGTTTACATACAATCTCATTAAGTGTTCCTTCTGGGACAAATGTTACTAGTTTAACTCCTACAATTACAATTTCCCCTTCAGCAGTGGTTTCTCCTGCTTCAGGAGTTGCGCAAAACTTTTCTTCCCCAGTCATATATCGCGTGACTGCACAGGACTCATCTACTCAAGATTATAATGTAACTGTGACGATTGCTTTGAGTTCAGCAAAATCAATTACTTCCTTTTCATTACCAGTTGTTGGATCAGAGACAAGTATTGATCAAACACTTCACAAAATTAGAGTGCAAGTACCGATAGGGACAACATTAACTTCGCTTTCTCCCACAATTTCTATTTCTAGTGGGGCCACAATTTCTCCTCTATCTGGCGTTGCACAAAATTTTTCAAATGGTTTAGTATATTACACCGTTACTGCAGAAGACAATTCTACTCAACAATATGATGTGAATGTATTTGCGGCAATATTTTGGCAAGCGGTTGGATCTTCAGGAAACTGGACTGTTGCACGAGATTATTGTGCTGCTTTAACTGAAGGCGGACTTCCTGCAGGAACTTGGAGACTTCCTAGCTCCGCAGAATTAACTTCGGCATGTACTTCTTCAGTTGGTGGATTTGCACAAGACATTTATTGGGGTAGAGAGGGCCCGACAACTGATCAATGGGGAAATCAATTATACCGGATGATGGACTTTAGATTAGGTCAAAATCCGAATTGTAATTTTGGACTACTTAATGTTACTTATTGGACCTATGTGAGATGTGTACGATAAGATAATTTATTATTTTTAAAAAATATTGCAAAATTTCAAAAACTCCACTAGAACCTTTATAAACCTTTCATATTCTTTTTTAATTAACCAAGCAAATCAAAAGATTTGCGGGTGAAGCAAAATCAGTGATTTTGCTGAGTACAAGCCTATTTTTTAGGCCCTTGTGATCTGTTAAAGGATTGCAGTTACCACTTCGGTGGAAGGTGTTAGAGTATGAGAAACGACGAAGCTATTAGTGCACTAAAGAAATTGCACGAGATTTCTGTTAAGAGAAAATTCACTCAAAGCGTTGAGTTAATGATTAATTTTACTGGGCTTGATATGAAAAAGCCAACTAATCAAGTTAATGTTAAAGTAGCTTTACCTGTTCCAACTGGAAAGGGAAGCGGAAAAGTAGCTGTTTTTGCTAAGACTGATGACTTAGCTGATTCTGTTAAAGGAAAAGTTGACAAAGTAATAATGGATAAAGATATTGAAGCTTTAGCAAAAGATAAAGCAAAAGTTGCAGAACTAATGATTTTCGATGCTTTATTTGCTGAAGGGCCAGCAATGATTACAGTTGCAAAATTCTTAGGACAGCAATTAGCTCCTAAAGGAAAAATGCCAAAACCAATTATTAGTGCATCAAGTTTTGATGAAGCACTAGCAAAAGCAAGAACACAAATTACTGTTTCAAATAAAAAAGGAAAATTCATGCCTGTTGTTCAATGTGTAATTGGAAGAGAAGGAATGAAAGATGCAGACATGGCAGAAAACATGGTTGCTGTTTATGATGCAGTATTAAACGCATTGCCTCAGAAGAAACAAAACATAAAGAACTCTTATATTAAAATGACAATGAGTCCTCCTATTAAGATTGGAGAAACTCACGCAGAAGCACAAGCAAACAAAGGTGATAAACAATGACATCACATACAAAAAAATGGAAAGCAGAAAAAAGAGTTGAAATTGCAAAATTAGCTAAAGAATACCCAATTATTGCTATAGCTACACTTGAAAAATTACCTGCAAGTATTACTTCAGTTTTAAGAAAAAGATTAAAGGGAAGTGCAGAAGTTAGAGTTGCTAAAACAAGAGTTGTTCAAAAAGCTCTAAAAGAATCAGGAGTAGACACAACAAAAATAGATTCATTAGTTTCAAATAGTGTGTTAATGATTTTCTCAAAGAAGAACCCTTTCGAATTGTTTTCATTCGTAAAGAAAAACAAGGGTAGTGCTGCAGCAAAAGAAGGAGACATTGCAGACAATGATATTTTAGTTCAAGCAGGAGACACAGGACTTCCTCCAGGACCAGCATTGTCAACATTAAAAGGTGCAGGACTTGAAGTAAAAGTTGCTGGTGCAACAATTGCTATTTCAAAAGATAAAGTTGTAGCAAAGAAAGGCGACCCAATCAAGAAAGAAGTTGCTGAAGTTTTAGGAAAACTTAATATTAAACCAATTAAAATCGGAATGAAAATCATCGGAGTATTGGACAAAACAGAAAACATGTTTTATGATTCAATAGTTTTAGATATAGATGAAGAAGAATTGTTTGGCAAGTTCGTATTAGCTTACCAACAAGCAATGAATTTAGCAGTGAATGCAGAAGTATTCGAAGGACCTGCATCAGAAATGATAGTTGTTAAGGCAGCAAGAGAAGCAAGAGCTTTAGAAAAAGCACTTGAATCTACTGCTCCAGCACAATAAATTATTGGATTAAATTTGAGGGTGAAAGAATGCAATACATATACGCAGCAATGTTACTTCACGCAAACAAGCAAGAAGTAACTGAAGGATCAGTTGAAAGTGTTTTGAAATCAGCTAAGGTTGAATTCGAAGCAGCTAAAGTAAAAGCAATGGTAGCTTCATTGAAGAACATCAACATAGACGATGCAATAGCAAAAGCAGCAGTAGCAGCAGTAGCAGCTCCAAGCTCAGCAGCACCGGTTGTTGAAGAAAAGAAAGAAGAAGACAACAAGAAAACAGAAGAAGAAGCAGCAGCTGGTTTAGGCGCATTATTCGGATAAATACCCGATTAAATAGCTTTCACCCAAATGTATGCTTAATTCGTTAGTTCGATGCGAGTAAAATCGCATCGGATTAATTGATTTTATGCTAATTTTAAAAAAGATTTTTTTATCTAATTGCCTCTTGGGTTAATTTTGGCTTTTTATTTAAGTTTTGTATTAAATAGTTTCAATCAAACTAATAGTTTTGACTTAACCGTTTTTTGCTCTACCTTTTCTGTAATACTTTCTCGTAAAACTCTTTGGCTGAATTGTAGTGAGGTAAACACAATTTTTTTGCAGTTGTTCTAGCTTCTTTTCTAAAACCAAAAATTGCAATTGGGTTTATTTTAACTTTTTTATTGAACACCGCTTCGTTGTATTCTACAAGTCTATGTTTTTGTCTTGGGAGAGTGGAATATCCATTTTTTGTCCTAAATTTGTTTACTTTTAGCCATGCTGCTTTTGGGGAAGGAATTGACTGAAGCATTTTTCTAAAATCCTTAAATACAAATCTTTCAAAGCCCTCGATTAATTGATGGTTGTAATATAAGTGCAAATTATTTCTTATCCTATAATACTGCACAATAATATTCTCTGTTGCTCCAAGTACTACCAAATCAAATGGGAAAATATGATTTGGTTTTTGTTTTGTTTGAAAAATAATTCCTTGCGGTCGATAAGTTTTCAAATAATTTTTATGAAGAATTGTGCAAGCTAATCGTTGTTTTCTTCCAAAGCTTTTTGTATTTGGTTTAATTGTTCTGGTCTTGATTATGTTCTCAATCGTTTGGAAAGTTGCTTTTTTTGTTCCTTTGAGTGTTTTTGTAGCAAAATCTTCTTCAAGGGATTTTACATAAAAGGTTTCTTTTTGCATGTTAGTAAAATAGATTTTCTAATTAAAAGTCTAATGAGGGGGTGTTTTTTGGTAATTTTTGCTCAAAGTTTTGTTTAAATATTTGAATTAACAATCCTTTTGTATGGCTTTAAAAAAACTTGATAAAGTTGACCATAAATGGGGATTGCAGGACTGGGAATCTAGGAGTTCAACTAAAAGATTTGGGCAAGAAGTGGCGAATGATATCAAAGCACTTACTCCCGTAGCTTTAGCAATGGCAAGGTATATTCACGACCACAAATTTCCTTGTGTACTTGTTGGGGGGACCTCTGCGCAGAGCGGAGCATATTTGGTTAAAGAAGCTTGGAAAAAAATTTATGGAAAAGAAAAAATGCCAAAATTTTTAACAATTCCTCGCCCGTACAATTCTTCCACAAGCATGCATCTTGGGGAAGCAAGAACTGTCACTTCTTTTCTTGAGCGTTATTCAAAACTGTCTTTAAAAGATAAAGAAAATGTATTTATTCTTGAGGAATATGTGGGTACTGGGAAAGCAGTAAGTAATTTGAATTCATTTGCAAAAAAAGTTGGATTCAAAAATATTAAAGTTGGAACACTTTCTCATTCGCCTGGTCTTTTGCACAAACATTCCGTTGATCTTGATTTTATTGGGCTGAACGAAAAGCAACTTGGTGGGAGTTGGCCTAGATTTTTTAAATTCCGAAGAGAAGTCTCAAAACCAATTTTTGCTTATCGAACTTTACGGGAAAATGAAAAGCGAACAATGTCTGTTAAAGAAATTCGCGCTCATTCAGTTGGCCAAAATGCGATTCGATCTCATTCAGCGCTACGAGCGATGCGAAGAGTAATGCGACGCGCAATTAAATAATTTATATTTTTAATAAAATTATTCGACATTTGTTACTCCTAATTGCGTCAGTTGTCTACTTTTTCATAAAACAAATTTTGGTTAGTGACAAAGTTTTGGTTAAGTATATATACAAGTTAGGCTGCAGTGTTATATGAAAGCAAATTCATTTGAAAATGACAAGTTGCTTTCAAAGAGAGTTTGGATTTAGGGTGCAGGAAACCGTACTCACCAACGTGTGGCGTTTATCTGAGTTGTTATGAAGTTCCTGCATCCTTTTCCGGAACAAGGTCTTTTTTTAATAATTTTTTGCGGTTTCTAAATGAATTTCTTGTGATTGATTAGAAAAAAGTAAAGCTTTTTTTGTTCCTAATAAGTATTATAAATCCAGTAATCTTAATTATATTGGATTAAATTTTTGGGTTTTTGTGATGGCTGGGCAATACAAAAGTGCGTTCCTTCTTGAATATTCTAGACTCGTTTTTATTACAATTCTTCTTTTGTTGTTTCTTTCTCCAGTTTTTGCAATTTTACAAAGTGGAGACATTAAGATTTTTGCAGTAACTGAAGATCACAAAGGGATGGCTGCAGATCTTTACATGTATGCAATTCCTGGAACTGGGAAAGTAGCATTTGTTACTTCTAATTCTTTAGTTGGGAAAGATACTCAAACAACCGGAAATATTGCGCTTATAATTGCACAAAAAGAATCCGGACAAAAGATTGCTGATCATGATTTGATTTTTGATATTCGTGCAAATGCAAGTGAAGTTGATGGTCCCAGTGCGGGTGCCGCAATGACACTTTTAACATATTCTCTTCTTTCTGAAAAAGTATTAAACCCTGCAGTTGCAATAACTGGCACAATAAATAATGATTCTTCGGTTGGAATGGTTGGAGGGGTTGGACCTAAAGCACAAGCAGCTTCAAAGGCCGGAGTTAAATTATTTATGATTCCGAGCGGAGAAGCAGTAACTGAAGTGGATGAGGATGGAACACTTAATACTGTGAATCTTTTAGATTATGGCCCAAGAAAATTAGGGATGAAAATAGTTGAAGTGAGTACAATCGATCAAGCAATTGATTATGCGTACTCAAAAATTGAGGACATTAAAGTTGATGTGAACTCTTCTCTTCAAATGTTCATTCCAAAATCAATTGAGTTTGATCCAATACTTTTTCCAATGAAACAGATTTCTCAAAATTATATTACTGATGCACAAACAGTAGTAAATGATGCAACTCATCAACTTGAGCAAAGCACTTTGACGGATGACGTGAGAGGAATGTTATACAATGAACTTAGTGCAACAAAAAGAGAAGTGGAAATGTCTCAAAGATTTTTAGATCAAAATTACCTTTATTCTTCTGCAAATTATGCATTTAATGCACGGGTTTCTGCAGGCACAGTAGAAGAAATAGCTCAAAACCCATCAATGCTTTCCAGTGATTCTTCAATTTTAGCTTCAAAAATATCTTCTTTGAAAAATGATTTAGAGTCTCTAAAAAAACAATGTGATTTTGTTCCACTTGATGGATTTGAGTGGATTATTGGAGCTCAGCAAAGAATGGCTTATGCGCAAAATGCTTTGCAAAAACTAGATTCAATTTCTGTTGTTGTTGATGCTCCTAACCAAAAAGCAATGACTCCTGATGAAAAGAAAAATGCTGAACAAGCCGCTGCTTTTCAAAAAGTGTACACTTATGAATCTGCTCAAGCCTGGGTTGGAGTTGCAGAGGATTTTATAAAAGAAGCAAGAAAGAGTAACTCAAAAAAAGTTCCCGCATTTACTCCTGACTTTACTAATATGGTTAAAACCAAACTCTCTGAAATTGATGCCTTAATTTCTGATTCCAATGTTTCCGAATCCTCAATTAATGAAGCAACAAGAAGATATACTTCAGCCAAAATATCCTTTGACAATAATTTCTTGTTTGCTGCCTTATACGATTGCTATTTTGCTGAAGCATTTGTTTTATCTGAATCAAGCCGAAAATTAGTTACTCCTGACGATTTGTATTTAAGAGTTGAAAAGGACATTAACCAAGGTACAAGTACGAATTCTGTTTGGTCGAGTATGTTCTTTGACCATGCAAAGTTCTATTACGAAAATGCAGTTTTTAACAAAAAGATTGGTCGAAATGAAGAAGTAGTTCAAAGTATACAAACAAGTTATGACATGATTTTCTTAAGTAAAAAGATTGATGATGCAAAGAATCTTGTCGAAGAGTACTTGGCTTTTACTAAACTGTCTGATTATGTTTCAACAGAACCAGTTATTGATGTAAAATATACAAGACATGAAGATCCAATGCAATATGTTCTGGTAGCGGCTCTTGTGTTGGCAATGTTATTAGTAAGTGTAATACTTCTTTTGGGGCTTGTTTCAAGAGCAAACAGACCTTCTTTGGGTTATGATACACGAAGAAACAAAGTTTCAACAGTTCTTGATAATTTGGATAAAGCCTTATCTCAAAATAAGATTTCTGACGCGGAATATTTCTTTATGAAGAAAAAATATGAACAAGAAATATCCCACACTCCAAATGTGCAACAAGACAAACGAAGATTAAATCTTAGTATTGATGATTTGAGGTCCAAAGAAAGAGCTTTACAAAAAGGATTATTGGATTTAACAAGACACTACAAAGCTGGGTTAATTATTCCTGAAGATTATGAGAAAAACTCTTTGCAAGTTAAAAATGAAATTGAAGAACTTAAACTTGAAATAAGACGAACCCAAGAAGAATTAAGGCTTGAAAAACGTGCTCACTCTCCGCTTAATTTAATTGCTAAAAAGTTCTCAAAGAAAAAAGATGATTCGATTAAGGGAACAAGCGAATTAGTTGAAAAAGAAGAAAAAGAAGAAGCAGCTGAAAGAGCAAAACGAAAGAAAGTTTTGAAAAAGTTTGCTTACAAAGAAAAGAACTAATTTCTAATTTAATTAAAGTGCTTTAAGTAGTTTCATTTTTAGTTGATTGACATTTGCCTCTGCGAAAGTTTTGCATTGTTTGATTAAATAGTTTTATTTGCTAAGCCGCATCTTCAAGTGCTTCTGCTTCATCAATTTGTGCATTTGGTTTAGCTTCTTTTAGTTCATCGTCCTTGGAGTTTTTTAGTTTCAATCCAATTACTGAACTATCATCTTTGCCTCTTGCAACTCCAATTATTTGTGCGGCTTTCTTTGTAATAACATCATTGTGAGTTACTGCGATGAATTGACTCTTTTCAGCAATCATTTCAATCAAGTTGCCCATCTTTAGTGAATTTTCTTTATCAAGTGCCGCATCCGCTTCATCAAATGCATAGAATGGAGCGGGCCTGTATAATTGAATTGCGAACATGAATGCTAATGCAGTAAGAGTTTTTTCTCCTCCGCTCATTGAATCAATGTTAAGTAGTTTTCCGGCTTTGTGTTTTGCATCAACCATTAATCCAGACTCAAGTGGTTTAATTGGGTCAGATAAGTTAAGGTTTCCTTCTCCGTGGAAGAATTTGAAGAAAATATTCTTAAAGTTAGTATTAATTTCATTAAAGCACTCCATGAAAACATTAGTTCGTTTAACTTCGATTTTGTCAATCATATCAAGAACAGCAAGTCTTTCTTCACTTAATTTATTTGCTTTTTGTTGTATGTCTTCTACTTCCGTCTTTAACTCATTAAAATTATCCACGGCTTTCATGTTTACATTTCCTATTTCTCCAAGTCTTCGTTCAACACTCACAAGTTTCTCTTTACATTCTTCAAGAGTTTTTGATGAATATGGTTCAATTCCAATAAACTCCTTGCTTTCTTCAGTAAGATCAGCTTGTCTTACTCCAAGTTTACTCTTCTCAATATTCCATTCGTTAACTCTTCCCTCTATTTTTTTTGTCTTAAAAGATTCATTAATGATTTCCTTTTCGAATTTCTCCTTATTCTTGTCTACTTTCTCTTTTTCTTCACCAAGGGCAACATTCTTTTTCTTCGCGGTAATTAGTTCCTTTTCTTTAGCAAGTACGTTTTCCTTAATTTCTTTTATTGCTGCTTCTTTTTCTGCAACTTCTTTCTCAATAAGTTCAACCTCAATTAACAAGTTGTTATTTTCAACAGAGGCATTTTCTTCTCTAGTTTTAATAGATTCAAGTTTGGAGTTTGATTCATTTAATGCATTATCCGCAGAACTTCTTTTATGTATAAGTTCCTCATGGGTTTTGTTTATTTGAGAGTATTCTTCAAATACATTTTGTTTTCGTAAGAGCGAAACTTTTTCCTTGAGAGTATTCATTTCTTCAACAAGAGTTTTCATTTTTTCAGCAAGTTTGTTTCTCTTCAAGAGTTGCGCATCAAACGCTTTACTGTCAAGTTCCGTTTTTACTTGGGCAACATTTTTCTTTACTTCTCCAAGTTTGTGTTTCACTCCCTCTTCGTGGGCAGTTTCGGCTTGGAGTCTTGCGATAATCATTATTTTTTCTTTCTCTTGGGCAATTTTGTGTTTAATTTCCCCTAGTAAAGCATCATGTTGCCCTTCTTTTTTAGCAAATTCTTTAATTAATTCTTCTTTTTGTTGGATTAGTCTAAGTTTTTTATCTTCCTTAAGGTCCGAGTCACACACTGGACATAAAGATAAGGCTTTTTTGAGTTCGTTAATTGATTTTTCCTCGTGTGATTTTTTTGCCCCAAATAAATTCTTCTCTTCAAACAGCTTATTGAGCTGACTTTCAAGTTCTTCTAATTCTTTTTGGGGGTTCTTGCTAGAATGTCCAAGAATTTGTTCTTTTTTATTTTCGATTTCTTCAATTTCTTCGAGTAATCCTTTTTCTTCGTTAGTAAGTTCAGTTAGTTTCTTTTCATTGAATGCTTTTTGCTTTTCCCAGTTTCTGGCAAATACTTCTAAATCAAAGCTCTCTTTTCTTGCATTTTCAATCTCTTTTGAAATCAGCTCAAGTGCATTTTCTTCTTTTCCCAAATCCACATTTTTGGCTTTTACAACTTCCTCAACCGCGCTTTTTTTCTTAGTGCTTTCTTTAAGTTTTTCTTCAATTTCTTTTAGTTCACTTTGCAGCTTTTTTTGCTTTTCAATGAGTTCTTTTCTTTCTTTTTCAGCTTGTTTAAGTATTGCTTTGTTTAATTCAATCTTTTCATTGTTCTTTGTGACTTGTCCTTTCTTTAAATCCACTTTCTCCTGTTCGACCATTAATTTAGCTTTAGTTTCTTCAAATGCTCTTCCAATTGTTGAGTAAGTTTGTTCAGAAGACTTAATCATTTCTTTTCCAATCTCGTCAGATTTACTTTTGGCTTCATCCAGTTCTTTTCTAATACTTGCAATTCTTTCTTCAACAATTTGCTTTTGTTTCTCCATTTCGGCAATTTCATTATCCGCCTCAAGGGTTTTCTTTTCAAGTGTGTAAAGTTCTTTTGAAATAATAGTTGCTTTTGTTCGTTTTCTTTCTTCTTCCAGGTCCTTAAACTCTTTAGCGGTTTTCATTTCGCTTTCAAGTTCGGTAAGGAAAGTATTTCTTTCATTTAGGATAATTGTTGCTTCTTTAATTTTTGAGTCAACTTTGTCAAGTTCTTTAATTGCCTCGTTTTTCTTTTCATCAAACTCGCTTAGGCCAGCAATGTTATCAATTACTTCTCTTCTTTGAATAGGGGACATTTCAATAATTTTTGTAATATCTCCTTGCGTTACAATGTTGTGCCCTGTAACATCAATTCCAAGATCAGTGAGTAATGAACTTATTTCATTTAGAGTAGTTCTTTTTCCATCTAATCTATAAACACTTTTTCCCTGTTTGTCAATCATTCTACTAACTTCATATTGTTTCTCATTATCCTTGATTAAGAGATCAACTTTAGCATAGCTTTCTCTTGCATCATTATTAACAAGATCAGTTAATTTTCCAGCTCGAAGTGTTTTAAGTGAAGTTATTCCTAGAACAAAAAGTAATCCATCCAAGATGTTACTTTTTCCAGATCCATTTGATCCAACAATTGCAGTAAATCCTTTACTTATTGGAATTTCTGCCTTCTTAAAGGACTTAAAGTTTTTTAGCGTAAGCTTGATTAGCCTTGTCATCAGAATTCACTTTTTAGAATAATTCATTTATTTTTGTTCTTTTTTATAAAAGTAATTAGTAATTGCTGCGACAAAGAATGCTGTTCCAAAAGCTTCCCCGATAATCATTGAAGGGATTTCAAAAATTCCGCCAAGAATAATTCCTACTTGGTAAATTAATGTCCAACCAATTGAAGCAACTAATATTGCCAGTACTAAAAATATTAATAATGAAATGAATCTAACAATCCCTATTCTGTTTGTAAATTCAAATCCTAATGCAATTGCTTTTTTTGTTTCTGTTTCTTCAGCTAAAGCTGGAATAATAAACACCGCTTTAATTAGAGTTGCCCCTGCAATTATTCCGAGTGCTACAAATAACAATGCCATTATTATTTCATTAACTGCTCCAAGCATTGTGATAATTGTTCCTGCAATAAAGAAAAGAACTGCAATAACCCAAACAATTGCAATTACTCCTACTATTTTTCTCCATTCCTTAATAGTTTGATTTATTGAATCCATTATTCCTTCTTCTTTTGCCATTCTGCTTACACTAACCATTCCCATTAAACTTACCACTGACATGAAGAAAGATAGAACAAGCATTGAGAAAAACTCAATTGGGTAATTGAATAAAATCATTCCAAGTAAATTATCCTGTGGGATTTGATCAAAATATAAAACAAGGTCTGTTACTGGTCTTTCTAGTATTCCTCCAGCAAGCGCCATTAAAACAGCTGAAATAATTATTACTCCAATAACTGGGAGTAAGTAATACGGTTTGAATAAGATTTCTGCTAAAGTAATTAAGTTTACAGTAAATGCTTCAACTAAAAACGAGATAATTCCTTTTTTTATTTGTTTTTGTTTCATTTCAAAACCACCAAAAAACCTGTTAATATTAAGTAAAAGGACTTTAAAATCCTTTTCTATCAGGCATAATTCTATTTCCTTAAACTCTTTATTCTTTTGGGTCAAATCGTCAATTTGATTTTTGCCCTCTTACTAACCTTTTAAAACCTTCTCTTTCACTTTTTCCTTATTAGTGACTTGGTGAGTTTATGAAGTTTCCAAAAGAAAAAAAGATTTTTTGCGCTAAATGCAAAAAGCATACAAAGCACAAATTGAAAGAATTCAAAGCAGCAGCTAAAAGAACAATGGCCGCTGGTAATAGAAGACACGAAAGAAACACTGCCCACGGATATATGGGGAAATACAAATTTGTTGTTTTTGTTAAGAAACAGAACAAGAAACCTGTTTTCGTTGCAGAATGTACTGAATGTAAAAAGAAATCAACTTACTCTTTAGGTAAAAGAATGAAGAAAGTAACTCAACAGTAGTCGCTACTACTGCAGGCAGTAGTTGTTACTGCCGAAGAGTTATTTCTTTTCCTTTTTTTTAGTTTTTTTAATTCCTTTCCTTGTGTTAGCTCTCTATTCAGTTGAGTCTTTCCCACTAATTTAAGTTCTTTTCTTTTCTAGTTTTATTCATGAGTGTAACTTACTATAGTACTAATAACAAAGATCTCAAGGTTTCGTTTGAATCAGCTCTTCTTTGCGGTCTTGCTCCAGATTATGGTTTGTATATGGTTGCAAGAAATGAAGTCCCAAAGCTTTCAAAGGAAAAGATTCTTTCCATGCAAAAAATGAGTTATGCCCAAATTGCTTTTGAAGTGTTAAGTCCTTATTTAGTTCCAGAAATTAAAGAGAATGAATTGCGAGCTCTTTTGAATGATGCTTATTCCGAAGATAAAATTCCAACAAAAGTTGAGAAAGTAAATGATTCAACGTACATTATGTGGCTTACAAGCGGTCCAACGTATTCATTCAAGGATTATGCAGCAAGATTTTTTGGAAGAACTTTAAATTATTTCTTAGGAAAAAGAGGATTAAAACGAACCGTTGTCGTTGCAACAAGCGGAGATACAGGCGGAGCAGTAGCTGATGCGCTGTATGGACTTGATAATGTTGATAATATTGTATTCTATCCAAAGGGTTCAATTAGTGAAGGTCAAAGAAGACAAATGACCACTTTGGGGAAAAATGTTTATGCCTTTGAGGTTAATGGAGATTTTGATGTTTGTCAAGCTTTAGCAAAGAGTTTACTTAACGATAAAGAATTTGCGCTAAAAGTATTTGGGGATAAAGAAAGATTAACTTCTGCTAATTCAATTAGTGTTGGACGTTTACTCCCTCAATCAGTTTATCCTTTCTTTGCTTATTCTCGATCTGCAAAGAATTTTGAACCATTAGTTACAAGTATCCCTTCCGGGAATTTTGGGGATATGATGGGAACAGTTCTTGCTAAACAAATGGGTTTACCAATTTCTAAAATAATTTGTGGAGTAAATGAGAATACGGAATTTCCTGACTTTTTGTCTTCTGGGAATTATGTTGTTTCTGAATCAAAAAAATCTCCCTCTTCAGCAATGATAGTTTCTCACCCCAGTAATTTGGCTCGTTTGATTGACTTTTATGGCGGTCACATGTTTGACGAACGTGACTCTGTTACTAAAAAAGTGATTAAGGAAGGAGTAATTGATAAAATGCCATTCCTAGAAGAAATGCGAAAAGATATTTTTTCGATAAGTGTAAACAATGAAGAGCATTTTTCTACAATGAGAAAGGTTTATGATTCAACAAAAATAATTCTTGATCCGCACGGAGCAGTTGGATGGAAGTCACTCGAAGAATACCGCGCAAAAAACGGTACTTCACTTAGTGTTATTTACGAAACCGCAGATCCTGGAAAGTTTCCTGTTGATGTAAATAAATCCATTGGTTTAGTTCCTTCTCTTCCTAGTGGGATGCAAAAGCAAAAAACTTTGAAAGAAAGAATATATTCAATTGATTCTGCCTCACTTGCGACTCCAAACGGACTAAAACTTACAGATGAACAAATAAAGGAAGCTAAATTGAAAATTGGGCAAATATTTGCTTAAATTTTTTTTCTCTCCACTTTAGCAAGTTTTTTTAACATCTTAAGCTCTCTTTAGTGCATGACTTTCAACAATTCTCTTTTGCTTTTGGTTAAGCATAATCAAGGAATTGACTTTAAGGAACTCTTGGCAAAAATTACTCCTCGCTATAAGAGTCCGACTTCCGCAAAATCCGCTTTAATGCGTGCACTAAAAGATATGACTTCTTTTGGCCTAATTAAACGTGAGGGGAGTAGAATATTCATTACAGATAAAGGTCTTGCTTCCATGAGCATGGAAATGAAAGATAAATTAGTAATTAGGTTAAATGAAGAAATAAAAAAACCTTTGGGTAATTTGGAAGAAATTGTTAGATTGCTTGTTGTTCTTTCTCAACGAGGAGCACAGGATAAAGATTTATTGAATAATGCAAAAGAGAATGCTTCTTTTACGATTCATGACTTGGATGAACTTCGTTCCAAGATTCGTGCTCAAAGAAAGCACCTAAAGAAAATGAGTTTCTTGCTTGAAACCCAAGCCGAGAAACTAAAAGAACTTGATTTTAATGATTCAGTAAGCATACTTTATGATGCTTCTATTGCAGCAAAATTTGCTTTGTTTTGCTCGAGTGGTAAGGTTGTAGTTGAGACTAAAGATCAAGAAGTTTTATCAAAGATTCCTGATCACTGGAAAAAACAAGAAATCATTACTGTTGAAGGGGAAAACATTTCTTTACTTGCTCAGTTACTTGCTTCCATTCCTTCCGCTAAAGCCACTCTTTATGCACCCGGATTAAGAGTTAGTTTAATGGCCGGAAAATCAACTTTCTTTGGTTCTCATAAAAAAATAAAAGAATTTTTGGATTTAAAAGTTGGGGAAGTCCCACAAAAAGTTGAATCTGCGCCAGTGCAAGGAACACAAGGACAAACAAAGTAGTGCTGATTTAGTTTTATTGCCCTAAATTGTAATTATTTTTCCATTAATAGCATCAATTGTAATTGTTCTTTCTTCTCCAGTTTTTTTCTTTAGTACTCCTTCCCAAACTGGTAAGAATAAGTGAGTTACTTCTTTTACAGCAACATTTCCCCAGAGTTTCTTTAATAATTCAGGTATTTCTTTTTCGTTTAATTTTGGTTGTACTATTGCAGCTGAACCAACTTCAGTGATTTGCATTTTTCCTAAAGAAGAAAGCATTTCATGTAATGGTGTTG
>Ga0172379_10002140_pt1 | contig 36215 bp, 29 predicted proteins | sample GrowelOW334metaG_FD_119756 | JGI IMG/M metagenome (GOLD analysis project Ga0172379, IMG submission 119756) | Groundwater microbial communities from an aquifer near a municipal landfill in Southern Ontario, Canada - Groundwater well OW334 metaG | ecosystem: Environmental > Aquatic > Deep... | reverse complement strand
GAAGATAAATATCCAGCTTACAAAAGTAGAAATATCGCCATCAATATTTTGAGAGAGGCTAAGATAATAGACCAATTTGAAAAGGAAGATGCCTTTGATAGGTTATTTCCCAATCAGGATATGCACAGTGGTGAAGGCTTTGGTAATTTAATAGCCTTGCCGTTGCAAGGTGAATCTAGGAATGCTGGTAATTCGATATTTTTGGATTGGAAAAATAATTTTGAACGGTTTGTTGACCAATGGGAATTTTTATCAAAAATTGAAAAAGTTCCATTAGAAAAATTAGACGAATTGTATAATCAATTTAATGAGGAAAGTAAGATAGTAAAAATAATTTCAAGAAATAAACTAAAGCTGGCCCTGAGAGAACAAATATTTATAGATAAAAATAATCTTCCAAAAGCAGTCGTCAACTTCTTAAAAGAAAAATTAAACTTTGCTAATTTGGAAGTTGTCATTAGGAAGCGAATGGGCGTGAATGTTTATGGGTTGGAAAAATATTTCAAATTGATTGAAAATCAAGGTGACAAGGTGGCTGTTCCTAGAGGATTTTTGAATGAATTGGTTGATTTTTTAAATGAGCAGAATATTAAATTTGAGATTGTAGATGAAAGAAGTAAATTGAAGCCAGTCAAATTTGAAACTAGTCATAAGCTTTTTGATTACCAAAAAGAGGCAGTAAAAGAAATAGTGACTGCAGAGAATGGGTTATTGGTTTCGCCTCCTGGTTCAGGAAAAACAATTATTGGAATAGACATTATTGCCAAACTCAAACAGCCAACCCTTATTTTAGTTCATAAAAAGCAAATTTTTAACCAATGGTTAGAAAGAATCGAGGGCTTTTTGAATATTTCGAAGAGAGAAATTGGGCAATATATTTCCAGTAAAAAGAAAATTGGCAAAAAAATAACCGTGGCTATGGTGCAGACCCTTAGTAGGATGGATAATTTGGAAGAATTGAAGGATAAATTTGGATTGGTAATTATAGATGAATGTCACCATATGCCAGCCAAAATGTTTAGGGGTGTGATAACCAAGCTCAATCCATTCTATCTTTACGGTTTTACCGCAACGCCTGAGCGGAAAAATAATGATGGAAAGTTGATTTTTATATACATGGGAGAGGTTTTGCATACGATTGATAATAACTTTAGAACTAATGAAAGGGGGGAGGCACGAAATAAGCCAGAGGTTGTTATAAGGGAAACGGACTTGGATGTTCCATTCAAGGTCAAAACAGATAATTTTCAGATGCTTGCTAAAATAATTATTTTTGATTCGGATAGAAATAGACAAATAGTTGAGGATATCAAAAAAGAGGTAAATAACGGTAAAAAGTGCTTGGTTTTGACAGAAAGAAAGGAGCACATTGAGGTTCTGAGTTGCTATCTTAAGAAAGAATTTGAAGTAATCGAGCTTAGCGGTGACTTGACTGAAAAGAAAAGAAGAGAGAAAATAAAACAGATTGAAGATGAAAATTTTCAAATATTGTTGGCAACGGGACAGCTTATCGGAGAGGGGACAGATTTTCAAAATCTAGACTGCCTGTTTTTGGTGTTTCCATTTTCCTTTCAAGGAAAGCTGACGCAGTATATTGGCAGAATCCAAAGAGGAAATGAAAATAACAATAAAATTTATGATTATAGGGACAAAAAAGTTGAATATTTGGAAAGGTTTTTCAAAAAGAGACTGAAATATTACGAAAAGAATGGCTATCTATAATTCCCACCCTCGCAGTATTTCTGGGGAGTAAATATGAGGGGCATTCAACGGATGTCCCTTTTTTATTTCCCAAACTTATCTTTCAGAAATTATCAATGGCTTAGCAGAGCAATCCGCCAGCTGGCGGAAATCTGAAGACATACTTTGTGTTCATGGTATGCATAGAATTTAAAGTGGGACTCCAGCCCAAGGCTGATAAAAATCGCAAAAGAATTTGACTTTTGTCGAAATTTTAATTTCGCAACAAAACTCAATCCCGATTTATCGGGGCTGAAAAAAAGAACAGGGATGAAACCCTGTTTTTGTGTTATTATGTAAATCATGAAAATATATATTGATGAAAGCGGTGATTTTAATGTTGAGAAAAGTGAATACGTTTCGGTTATCGCAGGAGTTATAATTCCTGAGAATAAGGCTTACAAGCTAGATGCTTTATTTAACAAATTGAAAAGAAAAGTTTCTCTCAAAGAAAAAGATGATAATGGAGAAATAAAAGGTTCCTTATTAAACCCACACAATCTTAAATTTGTTTTTGAATTTTTGGCAAAAAATTTAGATTTCCAAATAGCACTGGTAATTTTTGACCACAAATCGACTACTGCCAAACATATTCTGGAGCATAGAATGGGACAGGCGGAAAGATTTCAGAAGGGGAAAGATTATTATCTAACAGGTCCAGTAAAGGCGAAGGCAGTATTAGACTTTTTTGACGAAAAGAAAAGGTGGGTAGAGAGAAGAGACTTAATAAGTGATGTTTTATATATACAACTCGCTCTTCAAGTTCAAATTATTGAGCAAGCTTTAAAGAAAATTTTCGTTCATTATTATGATGATTGTTATCGCAGGCTATGCTTTGAAAAGTTCACATTTATAATTGACAGGAAAAATAAGAAAATTAAAAAGCCCGAAAAGTATATATCCGAACTTATTTATGGTTTTTTAGAAACACAATGGTCTAGCAAAGAACCATATATCATGATTGACAAATTGGGCAAAAATGAGCATCCCATGACTAAATTTGACGTAAATAAAGATGGTAAAATCGGAACAGATTTGAAAAAACTTTTTGGCGAAGGTCTTAAATTTGAAGATTCAAAAAATCATAAAGGTCTCCAGCTAGCAGATATTATTGCAAGTGGCGTTAGGCGAATTGTTTTGGGTGAAATTGATAGAAATATATTTAATCTTATACGGAAAAACTCTGCATTTTTTGAAAGAAAGTGGCGAGCTGTTACATTGGCCACTTTTTGTCTAAAAGGTAACAAATGTCCTAAAGAAAGAACGGAATTATATAAATTTTTGGAGAAGAGTCCAGAGGAGAATCCTGTGTGATTAGAATGGGCAACGAGTGGGTAACTAAAAGTTGACTTCCTTACCACAAGAGCTAATACAGATTTCAAACAATTTTAACAGATTGCCGAGAGTGATCAAAAAAAAGTGTCGAGTTGACACTTTTATGAATGATAATAGTGGACATGGATTTTTTGACAGGATTTTTGTCAAATTATTTCCATGTCCACTTTCTCGTGCCCCACTGAATCAGAAGGGTTTTTTGGTTAAACATATTTGATTTATTTTTGATTTTTTTCTAAGCCAAACCTGAGACTTAGATAATCTGTTCCATGTGTTTTTGGCCAGTCGTCATTTAAAATGCGTAGAATCTTTTGATATATCACTTGCTTGATAACCTCCTTCTTTTCTAAAAGTGATTTATCTTTAAGTTGGTATGTGCGACTTTCTAGGCAGGAGTTTACTGCTCCAGTTGGACCAATGCGTATTCTGCTACAGTCAGCCTTTGGACATGGCCAGCCTTGAGAAAAAGGTGCAACAATTCCTACAACCAAATTATCTCTTCCAAGAGCATAATACTCAGCATGAGCATTTTGTTTGTCTATCGATACTCTGTTTAGTTTCTGTAATTTACCCATGCCAATATTCTCTAATGTTTGTATGATACTTTCTCTTGTAATATAGTTGGCGTAAAATTTGTCCTGGTGTTCTCCATATGCTGGTCCTTTGTTTTGCAATTCACAAAATCGTGGAACAAAACCTCCGTCCAATTCCTGTGCATAAATTAGAAGGCTTTGGATTTCATGAAAGTTCAACTTGGTGACGACCATATTGACAACAAATTTGCCCGATATCTTGAACAAGCAGCAAGTTTTTTCAATTGCTTTTTTAATCTGAGAGAGTGCATAGTTTGCATCGATTATAGTGTTTTTTGACAAAGCCATCTTTTTAAAAGTTTCTGGATTAAGAGAATCCAGACTCAGGCTAACTCCAGTCAGACCAGAAGCATAAAGAGCCTCTATCATCGAACCATACTCTTTTCTGCCAATAATGATTGGTCGATTAAGATTTGTGCCATTTGTTGTTACATCGATGGTTGTCATCCCGATTTTTTTTGTAGCTCTCACTAATTCCACAAAATCAAGACGTTCTGTGGGTTCGCCACCGGTATAATGCACGGTCCTTATGCCAAGTTCATGGGCGGCCTTAACGATGTCAAGAATTTCTCTGGTGGTTAGGGTGTCTCCAGAAGACAACCCCTCCGGATTACAGTAGGAACACCTTAAATTGCAGCCAGGATAAGCGGTTATTCGCAAGAACTGCATTTCCTTTAATTCTTGAATATGATTAGATATTTCAGCTTTACTAAAAAATAAATTCAAAGCATCTATATCAATCAGTCCTTCTGAGACATGTTTGGTTATTTCTTTATGGGCGTTTTCGGGAAGTCTCTGCTGAATGGCATGGGTTAAAAACGTAGGGGTGTGCATATTAAACTCCTTTATGGAATGTGTGTTTTTTTGCTTCTGTTTTGCCAAATTTGCTTAAATCCATCATATTTAACTTATATTAAGGAACAATCGAAATCTTTACTATGTATAGTAGCTTTTTATTACTTTGTCAATTTGTGCTAAGATAAATTTATGAAAATTAATGGACCATGGAAAATTAAAGAGAGCCAAGAAAAATATAAAAATCCCTGGATGAAAGTTCGCGAAGACAAGGTTATCCAACCAGATGGCAAAGAGGGTATTTGTGGGGTTGTCGAGATGCTTAATGGTGCTTGCATCCTTCCGCTTGATGATGATGGATATGTATATTTAATAGATCAATTTCGTTACACTATAGAGAAAAATAGTATTGAAGTTGCAGGTGGCTCAATGAATAAAGGCGAAAAAATATTAGAAACTGCCAAAAGAGAACTTAAGGAAGAGGCGGGAATAATAGCTGATGAATGGATTTTTTTGGAAACGATTTATCCAACAACAACAGCTATTAAATCGTCTTCTTCTCTTTATTTAACTCGAAAATTAAAATTTATTAAGGCAACTCCCGAAGGTACCGAACAAATTAAGGTATTAAAAGTTAAATTGGAAGAAGCGGTAAAAATGGTTATGGATAATAGAATTAATCACGGACCGAGTTGTGTTTTGATTTTAAAAGCAAGTCGTTATCTCGCAATAAAATAATAATAGCTAAAAAAGAACAGGGATAAAACCCTGTTTTTGTGTTGTTTGTGCTGCACTTTTATTGCATATTGTCTAAAATATCAAACAGATGTAATATATAAGCAGAAAATAACTTGTTAAAAATAAAAAAATGAAAAAATACATCGCAATATTGCTAGTAATTTTTTTCTGTGGAATAATTTTTCCGACAAAAGTCAGCGCGGCGGGAGATTTTCTGAAACCAACTTCTTCTTTATTTTTTCTGCAATCGTGGGGAGAGTCTATTAGACTGTTTTTTACTTTTTCCAAGGAAAGCAAACTTGATTATTTATCTCACTTGAATGACAAAAGAATAAGCGAACTTCAAGCTTATGGAAGCGGTGATGCTCAAACAGCAGAAATGCTGGCCAAAAAATATGAAAATAATTATAAAAAAATAGAAGCGCTAGCTCCTCAAGGCCAAGATAAGAGCCAAATTGTGGAAAAAATCGAAAGCAATAGTATTGCCCAGCAAGAAAATTTGGCGCGAGTCTACAGCCAAGTGCCGGAACAAGCCAAGCCGGCCATCCTTAATGCCGAGGTAAATTCTTCAAAAAATGTTTCAGCAGTTTTGGAAAAAGCTTCGCCGGAAAAGGCTCAGGATTACGCGAACAAAGTTCAAGAGATTCAAAAAGCCCAGATGATTGGTAAAGCAGAAAAAGTGGAAAAAGAATCAGGCAACGAGGGCGGAAGTCCGGAAGGCAGGGGACCCAAACCGCTGAATGCCATAAAAGGAGGTCAGGAACTGAATAAAATAAATGAAAATAATAATTCTGGTGGCCAAGGCTCGCAGGGCAGAATTCAACAAGCTCCTATGGCGGCTCCAGCCGGTCAAAATTGATAAAATTTAATTTTTTTAATTAATTTATTTTTATCATGAAACAAAAAATTATTTACGCATTTTTTTCGTTGGTTGCGATTTTATTTTTGTCCGGTTGCTCCAGCTCCAGTGAAAATCAAAAAACAATTACACCTTCTAATGCTGAAAATGTGTCTTCCGTTTCCAATCAATCTTCAGAAACAAATAATTCTTGGCAGTATGGGGGATCTTCAGTGTCTGGAAAATTTGCCGATGCTAATGTTGTGGAAATTGAAACTGGAAAATACCGGATGTATTATAGCGCCGAGCCGGAAATGCCAGGATTTAAAGGCCAAGTATATTCGGCCGTTTCCAATGATGGAAAAAATTGGACCGAGGAGCCAGGAACCAGAATGGAATGGGCAACGTTTCCGTCTGTTATAAAACTGTCTGACGGAAAATATCGGATGTATTATCAAAATCAAAATGTCATCAAAAGCGCTATTTCTTCCGATGGACTAAATTGGACGCAAGAATCGGGAATAAGAATTGATGCTACTAATTCGGCTGGGTTGGTTTTGAATAATATGGCTGCGCCTACCGTTATCAAAGCAGATAGCGGATATATAATGGTGTATCGCGGCGATATCAACCAGAAATATCCCGAAAAAGTTCCCAATCCCAACACAGAATTATTTCTCTGGGCAACCTCGCAGGACGGAATTGCATTTGAAAAGAAAGGCATTGCTCTGGATAGCCGAAACGGAGAGTTTAAGGGATTATTGGACGGATGCGAATTGGTAAAATGGGATGATGGTTCAATTAGACTTTATTTTTGGTCATATAAAGGAATTTATCATACGGAATTTAAGAATAATACTTTTTCAGAAGCTACGTTTGACTACACTACTAATTCAGATCCAAAAAAAGAATTTTACGAAAATCCGCCCAGCGATCCGACTTTAATAAAGATAAGCGGAAAATGGTTTATGTATTACGGGCAGCATGCCGAAGGTATTTTTTATGCTATTTTAAAATAATTTACTAATTAAAAAATTAAAATTTACCCTGTTAAATACCGCAAAGCGGTAATTTTGATAAACGAAATTATTTAACAGGGCAAGAAAAATATGAAAGTAGCAAAAATCGTAGGTGTAGTAATTGTATTTGTTGTGGGATACGCGGTGGGTAATTTTTTGCCATTCAACGGTTTTGGAACGGGAAAACAAAGCACAACATCGACATCATCAAATCTTCCGAGCGTGTCAAGCGCGCAAAACCAAACTCAATTGAAAATCAAGGCAGTAACGAAGACGGGTAGTCCGGTTTCTCAATTGGAAATTGATGTGGCAGAAAAGCCAGGTCCTCCACCACAAAACGGCGCTGAAATAACCAATGAAAACGGTGTAGCTATTTTTAATATTGAGCCAGGCAATTATTTTGTTTATTTCAATAGCGGTAATTTTCCAAAAAATCTGAAAGAACCAAAACCGGAACGGATTCAAATCGTGAGTGGCAATGCCAATGAAAAAACAATAACCCTTGAGACGAATTAAAGAAAAATTATTTATAGTCGATGCGCCACAAGAATATGTTATTAACCGCATGATTTGCCGAAAAAAGAACAGGGATAAAACCCCCGCCGATTGACGAGGCAGGATGTTTTATTTTTATTAAATTTGACAAATTTTCACAATAATGTTAGAAATAATGTAAGACTAATTTAATAAATAAGCATTATGCAGCAGAGTAATTGTCAGCTGAATAGAACCGATTGGACCGTGTATAAAAACGGTCATATTTTCGCGCTTCCAATGGCCGAAAATATTTCTTTTAGCCGCGATTATCTAAAGCATAATATTATGTATAAAATCTAACTCTTCACATAAAATTTCTTTGGATGAAACCGGCTGAACAAAAGCCGGTTTTTGTTTCAGTGACAGTTCTTACAAAATATAATTTATCCAAAGGAGGAAAAAAAGTATGAATAAAGAAAAATTTAACTCAAACATCTGGAAACTTTATCTCATCAAGGGATTAAGGAGTTTCATGTTGGCCATTCCAATTATGGTTTTGTTTTTTCAGAAAAATGGCTTGTCGATGAAGCAGGTTTTTTTGTTGCAATCTCTGTTTTCACTAGCAGTAATTGTTTTGGAAGTTCCAACCGGATATTTTTCTGATATATTCGGAAGAAAAAAATCCATAATCATTGGAGGGATTTTGGCAACAATAGGATTCTTTGTTTACTCGCAGTCTTATACCTTTTTTGGATTTCTCTGGGCTGAAATAATTCTTGGATTCGGTATAAGTTTTATTTCGGGAGCGGATTCCGCTATGTTGTATGATACGTTATTGGAAAAAGGAAGAGAGCTGGAATACAAGAAGGCTGAAGGCAGAGGATCGAGTATTGGATTATTTTCCGAAAGTATCGCCAGTGTTATTGGCGGATTTTTGGCGCTAGTCAGTCTTCGCTTTCCTCTTTATTGCGACACGGCTATCACTTTTCTGGTTATTCCTGTTGCTCTGACTCTTGTTGAACCGGAAAGGCGCAAACTTGAATCCACAGAAAGTAGTCTAAAAAGCATGCTTAGATTGATTAAATTTTCTCTTCATGATCATAAAGAAGTGAAGTGGCTGATTATTTATTCGGCTCTAGCAGGGGCATCCACGCTCACAATGTTTTGGCTTATTCAGCCATATTTGCTGGCGACTAAAGTTCCATTGTGGCTTTTCGGAATAGTCTTGGCAATAATGCTGGTCACCGCTTCGTTTTTTTCATGGAACGCTCATAAGGTGGAGAAAATTTTGGGGAGAAAAAAATCTTTGATAATGCTTATCATTCTTCCTGCTCTGGGGTATTTTCTCCTAAGTTCATTTTGGTTTGTCTGGTCATTGGTGTTTATCTTGCTTTTTTATGTGGCAAGAGGAATAAACAATCCAGTGATATCGGATTATATCAATGGATTGATTTCTTCGGATGTCAGAGCGACTATCTTGTCTGTCAAAAACTTGGTTGGCAGGTTAATATTTTCTTTGGTTGGACCAATTATTGGATGGGTGAATGATATTTTTTCACTCAAAGCGGCGCTTTTGTCTGCTGGAGCAACATTTTTTATTCTCGGAATAATTTCCCTGGCTTTTTTGCATAAGCATAAAGCCCTTTAGAAAATTATTCAAAAAAGGGAGCGATAACATCAATCCCTTTTTATTTTCCAAAAATTTTTTGAAATAAAAAATCGCATATAATGTAGTAAAAGAGTAAACATTAAATTAAAAATATATGATGTGGGGTTATGGCGGTTATCCGGGAAGCTGGGGATTCGGCTTCGGATGGATATTTATGATTATTTTTTGGGGTCTCATTATCTGGGCAATTTATGCCTTGATTAGAGGTTTTTCCGGACACAAATGCTGTGGCGGGCATGATCATGGCGGACACAAGCAAGGAGAAAAAAACGCAATGGACATTCTCAAGGAACGTTATGCCAAAGGAGAGGTGAACAAAGAAGATTTTGAAAAGATGAAGAAAGATTTGGAATAATAATCTATTTGTGTAAAAACCAGGGATAAAACCTCCGCTTTGTGGCGAGACGGGCTGTTTTTGATTGCCACGTTATATTCGCAATTTGGCGAATATTTTGCAGGGTGTTATTATTGAAAAGTAAAAAATAATAAAATTATGATAAAAATAGGCCATCGAGGCGCTTGCGGATATGCACCGGAAAACACCCTGCTTTCTTTCAGAAAGGCGTTGGAATTGGGCGTGGATATGATTGAATTTGATGTGCATAAAATCAAAAGCGGAGAGGTGATTATTATTCATGACAAAACTCTCAATCGGACAACGGATGGAAAAGGCAATGTAGCCGAAAAAAGTTTCGAAGAAATCAGGAATTTGGATGCGGGTAAAGGAGAAAAAATTCCGACTTTGGAAGAAGCGTTGGATTTGATTAATAGAAAAGTGAAAGTGAATATAGAATTGAAAGGAACGGAAACCGGAAAAGCTGTGGCCGAAACAGTGAAAAATTATATTGAAAATAAAGGCTGGCAAAAAGAAGATTTTTTGGTTTCGTCTGAAGCAAAAAAAGAATTGCTGGATTTTATGCAGATTATTTCCGGAATAAAAATTGGTGTGGTTACCAGCTATGTTTCTGTAGGAATTTTGGGCATACTTTTACGCATTCCTTTTGGGATTCAAAAATTTGCCGCGGAAGTGGGCGCTGATTTTGTCACTCTTGCGAAATGGTTTATGAAGAAAAAATATGTGGATTCGGCGCATAAAAATAATCTGAAAGTATTTGTTTTTACGATCAATGAACAAAAAGATATTGATAAAGCTAAAAAATTGGGAGTGGATGGAGTGTTTAGTAATTATCCGGAGAGAGTGTAAATATTTTTTTGTATAAAAATGGCGTAAAATAATTGTTAAAATGTTTAGAAAAAAATTAAAGATATTCTTTCTGTGTTATAATAAATTCAATGAAACTTTCTTTACCCAAAATCAGATATAGTTTGTATTATCCGGCAATTATGTCAATCTTGCTGTTGGTGGGAATAACAACTTCTTTTTATGTTTACATAAAAGTTAGCGGATCGGAAAAACGAAATCTTCTCAGGCGTTCGGAAACTTTGGCTCAAGCACTTAACTCCGATTGGATAATTTCCCTTGCCGGGGATGAAACGGATTTGACTAATCCCCAGTATATTTTATTAAAGGAAAAGTTATTTGCCATAAAACAAGTTAATCCAGACTTGCGTTTTGTTTATCTGACCGGTAGAAAAGACGGACAAATATTTTTCATAGTTGATTCCGAAGATCCGCAGTCAGATTCCTATTCTCCGCCCGGGCAGATTTATCCGGAAGCCAGTGCGGATTTTATTGCAATTTTTGACACTAAAAAATCATTTCTGGAAGGACCGCTGGCGGATCGGTGGGGAAGCTGGATTTCCGCTCTTAGTCCGATAATTGATAAAAAAACCGGAGAAATGATAGCCTCTGTCGGTGTCGACATCGCGGCAGAAGATTATTCAAGAACCGTTTGGCTTTATTCCGCATTTCCTTTGCTGATAACTCTTTTCCTTTTAGTTTTGGTGATGGTTGGATGGATTATCGGGAAAAAAGAAGAAAAAATAATGGAAATAAAATCCGAGTTTGTTTCAATCGCTTCACATGATATCCGTTCTCCATTGACCGGGATTATGTGGATGCTGGAATCTTTCAGCGCGGGAGCAAAAGATAATTTTACCGAACCCCAGAAAAAAAACATGAAAAATATTAAAATAAGTTGCGAGAATCTTTTGGGAAAATTAAATGATCTGTTGTTGCTTTCTCCTTTGGAAACAAAGGGGATCAGGAAGTTAGACTTTAAAAAAGGTAATATTATAATTATGCTTCAGGAAGCAATCAACGACTTAGTGGCTTTTGCAGAAAAAAAATCGGTAAAACTGGTAATTGGGCCGAATTTTCCTCAAGAAGTCATAGTGAAGTGCGATCCGGATAAAATCAAACGAGTTTTCAGCAATTTAATTGATAACGCAATCAAATATTCTCCCGTGAATTCGCAAGTTATTATTGATTACAAAAATAGCGATGGCAATCATGTTTTTTCCGTAAAAGACAGTGGGATTGGCATTGCAAGCGAAGATCAGGCAAAGATATTTGGCGGTTTTTTCCGCGCCAAGAACGCCCAAGAATTCGCGCAGTTGGGAACAGGATTGGGATTATTCTATGCCAAAAAAATCATTGATCTGCATAAGGGAAAAATTTGGGTTGAATCAGGCGAAAATTCGGGAACGACTTTTTATGTTTCGTTAAAGTAGTAATTTTTTTATTTCGAAAGTCATAATGGCGAAAATTTTATTTAGTGCTATAATATAAATATGCAACTGAAAAATTACAATGTTTATTTCTTTTTCCTGCTTCTCATAGGAGTGACGATTTTGGCTTATTTTATCCTGAAGCCTTTTTTGATTTCTTTTCTGATTGCGGCTATTATAGCTCATTTTTTCCATCCGGTTTACAATTTTTTTCTGAAACTTATTGGTAAGAAGGGGATAGCTTCAGCTATTTCTTGCCTAATTATTATGATTATAATTATGGTGCCGCTTTATTTTGTGGCGTCTCTTCTTGTGAGTGAAGTGCAAAATTTTGTTCATAATTTTTCTCAAAATCCGGAATCGGCTCAGCAAATAATTGACAATTTTTCCGAAAAATTATCAGCATCGCCTTTTTCAAAATTCATAGACGCGAAGAAAATAATCAGTGAAGAAGTGATTATTTCCGCGGCCAAGGATTTTTCCCAAAAAGCTTTAATAATCGCCAGCAATACCTATATGGGAGTAGCACACTTGGTATTTGTCGTATTTGTAATGTTTTTTTCCCTGTTCTATTTTTTTATAGATGGAAAAGAACTTATCAAAAAAATAATGAAACTTAGTCCTCTTCAGGATAAATATGAAAATATTCTGATTGAAAAATTTACTTCCATAACTCGGGCGACAATCAGAGGAACGACTTTGTTGGCTATCATTCAGGGATTTTTTGGCGGAATTCTTTTTTGGGCAACAGGCGTTTCTTCTCCAATATTACTTGGAGTGTTAACGACTATCTCCTCGGTTATTCCTCCGGTCGGATCGGGACTAATCTGGTTTCCCGTAGGAATCATAATGATAATACTTGGTAATTTTACCCAAGGAATTGTCATACTTTTGGTTGGCGCGCTGGTTTTAAGCACCATTGATAATTTTCTCCGTCCGAAACTGGTAGGAAAAGACACGGAGATGCATCCGCTGCTTATTTTATTTTCTACTCTGGGTGGCATCGCTCTTTTCGGTATCGCCGGTTTCATCGTGGGTCCGATTGTAATGTCTCTTTCAGTGGCGCTTTGGGATATTTATGCGATGGAATTCAAAGATCAGCTCGACCAATATAATAGCTAATTAATCTAAAGTGTGTATTTTTGATTGATTGTGTGAATAAAGTCGCTTAAAGTGGCTTTTTTTGTTATAATAGTCGAATAAGGAAAAATTTATGGTTCAAATTAAAGATGAAGGAATTGTCCTGGAGGTTACTGATTTGCCTTTTGAAAATGAAGCGGTGCTTAATCCGGCGTGTATTGAAGTGAATGGCATTACGCATATGTTCTATCGGGCAGTGCGAAAGGGTGATTTTGTTTCTTCAATTGGATACTGCCAGCTTGATAAAAACGGAAAAGTTATCAATCGGCTTGATCATCCAATTTTATTTCCCGAACATGATTATGAAAAAAAAGGCGTGGAAGATCCTCGTGTTGTTTTTCTGGATGGAGTATATTATTTTTTTTATACTGTCTATGATGGAAAAAATGCCATGATTGCCTATGCTACCAGCCAGGATTTGGCGCATTTTGAAAAGCATGGAATTATTTCGGCGCAATTCACTTATGATGAAGCGGAAGATTTATTCAGACAATCAAAAGTGAGGGAAAGTTATCAATTTTTTGAATCAGTGCTGAAAGATCGAGTAGGAAAGGATGTGTATCTCTGGGAAAAAGACGCGTTTATTTTTCCGAAAAAAATTAACGGAAAATTTGCTCTTGTTCACCGAGTGCTTCCCGGTATTCAAATTGCTTATTTTGATTCATTTTCCGAACTTAATGACGATTATTGGAGAAAATATTTTGTTGAATTGGATAAATATATCATTCTTGATCCAAAGTATGAGTTCGAAAGTCGCAATATCGGTGGTGGAGCAGTTCCTATTGAGACAGAGGATGGATGGTTATTGATTTATCATGCAGTAGAAGATTCAAAATACGGAAAAATTTATCATGCAAGCGCGGCATTGCTTGATTACGATAATCCCACAAAAGTAATTGGCCGTCTACGAACACCTCTTTTTTCTCCCAAGGAATCGTGGGAAAAAACAGGGGAAGTCGATAATGTGGTTTTTCCAACTGGCTGTGTTCTTCGCGATGACCGGCTTTTTATTTATTATGGAGCTGGTGACAAACTCGTTGCCGCCAAAAGTATTGATTTGGGAAGTTTGCTTTCCGCGTTGAAGCGTGATACTGTTGCGAGTTGAATAATCCTTCGGGCACGGGGGTAAATGTATGAAAACAGTAAATAAAAATCTGATCATCTTTTTGTCGACTTTTCCTCCTCGGGAATGCGGCATTGCTACTTTTACCAAGGATCTTGTTGATGTTTTCAATGAGCTTTTTTTTCCAAAGGAAGAAGCGAAGGTTGTAGCTTTAAATGTCAATGAATTGAGCCGCTTGAATTATTCCAAGTCGGTTATCATGCAAATTTCTCAAACTAAGAAAAATGAATATGCGGAAATTGCGCGAAAACTAAACGCAATACCTTCCGTAAAATTAATTTGCATTCAGCACGAATTTGGCATTCATGGAGGCGAAAGTGGCTCATATCTGCTTGAATTTTTGAGTGAGATAAAAAAGCCTGTTGTGATTGCCATGCACACTGTTTTGCCGGCATCAAGCTCGTATTTTGAAAAATACAAAAAAATTGTAGTAACTGTTAATGATTATGTCCGGCGCATTATTGTGATGACTGAAACGTCAAAAAAAATATTGGTTGAGGATTATGGCATTTATCCAAATAAAATTAAAATTATTCCACATGGCATTCACGCTACCCCTTATCAAGGAGTTGCCAAAGCCAAAGTGGCGCTTGGGTTAAACGGTAAAACAGTAATTTCTACCTTCGGACTTTTGAGCAAAGGCAAAGGAATTGAATATGCCATTGTGGCGCTTCCGGAAATAGTAAAAAAATTTCCCGATGCAGTCTACTTAATTGTGGGCGCCACTCACCCGATAGTCTTAAAACGAGAAGGGGAAGCGTATAGGAATAATCTCAGTAAGCTTGTTTTCAAACTTGATTTGAATAAAAATGTTATTTTTTATAATACGTATCTTCCTACCGAAAAAATCTTGCAATTTTTGCAAGCAACAGATGTTTATCTTTTACCTTCTCTTGACCCGAATCAAGCAGTTTCTGGAACACTATCCTATGCTCTCGGAACCGGTCGCCCGGTAGTTTCCACTGCTTTTGCTCAAGCCAAAGAGGATGTGACAAAAGAAGTGGGAAGATTAGTGGAATTCAAAAATCCTGCGGCTATCACAGAGGCTCTCAATGAGATTTTGGAAAACAAAAATCTTGGAATAGAAATGGGGAAAAAGGCGTATTTTCGAACCAGGAAAATGACTTGGCAGAATGTCGCGCTTTCCTATATGCGGGAATTTATAAATATAGTGCCTGAGTTGGGCTTGCAGGAGAAAAATTTACCCAAAATTAAGCTTAAACATTTTATAAATTTGACGGATGATTTCGGTATGTTCCAATTTGCAAAACTGACAGAACCGGATCCGTGTTCAGGATACACTTTGGATGATAACGCGCGCGCATTGATTTCAGTCACTCAATATTACGAGAAATACAAAAATGAAAAAGCCTTAAAATTGGCTCAAATTTATCTCAAATTTATGGAGCATATTTTTAGCAGTCCTGGGTGCCATAATTATATTAACAACGACAAGACGTTTAATATCGAACGCAACACTAAAGAAGGTCTAGATGATGCTTGCGCGCGAGGCATGTACGCGTTGGCTGTTGTGACGGCTTCAAAATCAATTCCGGCATCAATGAAAAAGAGAGCGGCAAAGATTTTCAAAATAAAATTTGATCTGAATAAAATAGTGCCTGCTCCGAGGGCGGTGGCATTTTATATAAAAGCTCTGTGCAAATGGCTGGAATATGATTCGGATGTAAAATACAAAGAGATGCTGAAAAAATACTGCCAATACTTGATAGAATTATACGAAAAAGTTAGCGAACCAAACTGGCAATGGTTTGAAGATATTCTGGCTTATTCAAACGGGGTAATTCCCGAAGCCCTGCTTTTGGCGTATAAGCGAACAGGTGATCAGAAATATTTTAATATCGCCAAAGATTCGCTTGATTTTCTTGCAGTTCATTCATTTAAAATAAATTGTTGCGCTCCCGTCGGGCAGAGTGGTTGGTTTAAGAGAGGTAAAAAGAAAACACTTTTTGATCAGCAGCCGGAAGAAGTGACGGCGCTTGTTCTGGCGCTCAAAGCTATGTATGAAGCAAGCGGAGACGTGAAATATAAAAAAAAGATGCGCGACGCCTTTGAATGGTTTCTGGGAAATAATATGCTGGGTCAAGTGGTCTACGACCATACGACAGGCGGATGCTATGACGGTGTGGGAGAAAAAGAAATTAATTTAAATCAGGGCGCTGAATCTACAGTTTCATATCTCCTTGCTCGGTTGGCTGTTTAATTAGACCCAAAAGTATATAATCTGGACTATATTGGAGATAAATTCAGTTATTTTAAAACTTCATATAAGGAGGAATGAAAATGACGAGACGAAAAAGACTTATTGTGGGACTTTCTGTTTTATGGATACTTTTCGGTGTCATTTTTGTCATTAGTTGGCTTCTAGGCAGAAGCTGAAATAATTTTAAAGAAAAAATTGTCAAAAGGCTATCAGAAAAAAATCTGATAGCCTTTTCTTATTTCTTTGACACTTTCCCTCCATTAAACTATCATAAATTTATGAAGAAAGATAAATTTTTCGACAAAATGGAACAATTAGGATTGGCTTTGTCATATGGCGATGTCCGCTTGAAGACGAGATATTCCGAAGTGCTTCCTAACAAAACCAAACTGGAAACGAAATTTTCCAAGAATGTAGCGCTAAAGTTTCCGATTGTCAGTTCGCCGATGGACACGGTCACGGAAAGCAAAATGGCGATCGAAATGGCCAAGCTTGGCGGGCTGGGAATAATCCATCGCGCTTTGACTCCAAGAGATCAGGCCAACGAAGTGGCAAAAGTAAAGTTCTATCTCAATGGATTGATCCGGCGCCCAATTACAGTTAGAGACAACGAAACTATCGAGGCGATCATAAAAAGGATGGATGAAAAAGGTTACTCGTTTCATAGTTTTCCAGTTTTGGATGCTAAAGAAAAATTAGTTGGACTTTTAACCAGCAGTAATTTTGAATTTTGCTCCAATCTCAAACTGACAGCCAAACAAATAATGTCGAAAGATTTAATTAAAGCCAAACAAGGGATTTCCCTGAAAGAAGTTTTTCAAATGATGCTGAAAAATAAGAAAAAAATAATTCCGCTGGTAGATTCAAAAGGAAATTTGGCTGGCATATATGTTTATACTGATGTCAAAAGAATTATTTCTGGCGGTTCCCCGGATTATAATTTGGATGCTAATGGAAATTTGCGAGTCGGAGCGGCAGTGGGTGTGGGAGAGGAAGCTTTGGAAAGAGTAAAATTAATGTCGAAAATTGGGGTGGATGTGATTGTGATTGACACAGCGCATGGAGATTCCAAAGCAGTTTTGGAAACGCTCAAAAAAATCAAAAAAAATTATCAAAAAATTGATGTTGTCGTCGGCAATGTTTCCGAGGGAGAATCCGCCAAACGATTGGCGGATGCAGGCGCGGACGGAATAAAAGTCGGCCAAGGACCGGGATCAATTTGCACTACCAGAGTGGTGGCAGGCATAGGCTGTCCGCAAGTGACCGCAGTTTATAACTGTGCAAAGGCAGTGCGAGGAATGAATATTCCAATTTGCGCCGATGGTGGAATTGAATATTCAGGCGATATTACAATTGCAATTGCGGCCGGAGCGGAAACTGTAATGTTGGGAAAAATGTTCTCCGGAACATTGGAAGCTCCAGGGGAGATAATTATGCATCAAGGCACGCCTTTCAAAAAATATCGAGGCATGGGATCATTGGGAGCGATGGAAAAAAGCCGGGGGTCAAAAGAAAGATATGGTCAAGCGGGAAATTCCAATGATAAATTGGTTCCCGAAGGCGTGGAAGGAATTGTCCCTTATAAAGGCGAAATTTCTAAGATTTTTTTCCAGCTTCTGGGGGGAATTCGCAGTGGAATGGGCTATCTTGGTGCTTTTGATATGAAGGAACTTCAGGAAAAAGGAGATTTTCATCGTATTTCCAAACTGGGATTGGACGAATCTCATCCGCACGGAATTACTATTACCGAGGATGCGCCAAACTATAAAGGATTATAGATATATGGAAGAATTGATTTATCCGGTCAGAATAAATAAATATTTGGCTTTCAAAAATATTTGCACCCGCAGAAAAGCGGATGATTTGGTTGTGCAAAAAAAAGTTTTAATCAACGGCCAGGTTGCCAAACTTGGAGACAAAGTTAATGCCAATGACGAGGTAAAAGTTTTGCAAAAAGAAAATTCTCAGGAGCCGTTAGTTTATCTGGCATATAATAAACCCAAAGGCATCATCACGCATAGCCCGCAAGAAAATGAAGTGGACATCAAAGGCGTTTTGAAATTTTCCAAAGAAGTTTTTCCGATTGGAAGACTGGATAAAAATTCTCAAGGATTGATAATTCTCACCAATGATGGAAGGATAACCGACAAACTGCTTAATCCGAAATATTATCACGAAAAAGAATATGTGGTCAGTGTGGACAAAAAAATTGTGCCCAGATTTTTGAGCCTTATCACCGCCGGAGTCCAATTGGACGGGGGATACGTGACTAAACCTTGCAAAATAAAAAAAATAAACCAATTCACTTTTTCTATTACCCTCACTGAAGGAAAAAAACATCAGATTCGCAGGATGTGTTCCGCGCTTGGATATAATATTGTTGATTTGATCCGCACGAGGATTATTAATATCCAATTGCAGGATTTGGAGGCGGGACGATACCGGAAAATTAGAGGAGAAGATTTGAAAGAATTTTTATCTGTGCTGGAAATTGAAAATTTATAAAAAATACTGTAAAATAAAGTTATCACTAAACTATTTCAGTACATCTTATATGTCGAAACAAAATTGCTGGGAAATAAAAGATTGTGGCCGTGAGCCGGGTGGAAAAAATGCGCAAAATTTGGGAGTTTGTCCGGCAGCGATGGCAGGAGAAGGCAATGGCGCTAATGGCGGGAAAAATCGCGGTCGGATTTGTTGGTCGGTGGCAGGAACTTTTTGCGATAATTTTGAACTTAGTGCGTTTTCCAAAGAGAAAAAATCTTGCATGGATTGCCCTATTCATCAACAGATAAAAAAAGAGGAAGGGGAGAATTTGCAGCTTATGCTGCGGAATAAATAAAACCTATAATTAAAAACTTCTAAGGATGGAAATATAACTGGTATGCTAATGAAATCCAATATTGGTCGGATAATTACGATAAGATTATGGATTAAGTCATAAAATTTTCTAAATCAAAATGAAGCTATAAAAAGCTTCATTTTTTTATCCAAAAAATAATAAAATTTAATTATTTTCTTTGCTTGGCGGTGTTGAGATCCAGTTTTTAATCATTGGATCATTAGCCAGTGTTCGGTCGATGGCGAAATAACTCTGGTTAATATTAGTTGAGCTATCTCCGATTGTTCTTATTTCTATTTTTGACTGATCTGCCTTCATTGCTTTTTTTTCGGATATTCTTTTGCCGCTGTTTTTTCTGAAATAAGCGATCTGCGCTTGTGGCGCCACTGTTGCAATTGACTTGTTTTCAACTCTATTATATGCCACGAAAGTTTCGTCAGAATGATTTTGGATAGCTTGGCTCATAAATCTATTCCAGATTGGGGCGGCGACATAGGATCCGTCGGCTCCATATCCCATAGAGTGGTTGTCGTTATTGCCTGCCCATACTCCGGTAACCAGATAAGGGGTATAACCGATTGTCCATGCATCACGATATTCCTGTGTTGTTCCGGTTTTAGCTGCTACGGTTTTTCCGGGAATAAAAAGGCGGTTATTTGGACCGAAAATAGGAATTCTGGAAGCGTTGTCTGAAAGAATGGAATTTATTTTTCTGGCTACCTGTTCATCCAACACAGGAATATTTTCTTGACGAGTGCTGGTATATACTTTTCCTTTTGAATCAACGATTTTTAATATTGCTTCAGGATGATTTCCCCTTCCATCATTGGCAAAAACGGAAAAACCGGATACCATATCCAAAAGTTTTACTTCTCCGCCTCCAAGCACCAAAGACAATCCGTATCGTTGGCGGTCGTTCAGTGTGGTAATTCCCATTCGATGCGCCAGTTCAATAGTGTTATCAATACTGGCCAAATATAAAGTTTTTACGGCTGGAATATTGAGTGACATTGCCAAGGCTTGACGCATCGAAACCACTCCATGGAATTTGCCGTCATAATTTTGAGGAATATATGGCCGACCGGAACCGTCTGGTCCAAAATTGGTTTGTGCGTCCAAAAGGAGGGTTTCCGGCTGGTAGCCTTTTTCAAAAGCGGCCGCATAGGCAAATGGCTTAAAAGATGATCCAGGTTGCCGAGGGCTTAAAGCTACATTCACTTGTCCGTCTATGCTTGAGTCAAAATAATTCTTGCTTCCCACCATAGCCAGTATCTCTCCATTTGTTGGATCAAGAGAAACTAAAGCGGCGTTAGATGCGCCATATCTTTTCATGTTGCCATCTGCTTCTTCGCTGATTATTTTTTCCGCGTTTTTTTGCATGTCGTAATTGAGAGTCGTATAAACTTTCAGTCCACCTTCTTCCATGGCAGTTTTTCCGTACATTTTTTCCAGTTCATCGCGAACATACATCACAAAATGCGGAGCCTCTATTGATTGTGAAAAAGGCACCACTTTTTTCAAAGTATCAATTTTTTTGGCTTCAGTTACTTTTTGCGGATCAATCAATCCCAAACTGGCAATCCGATCCAATATTTTATTTCTCCGGGCTTCCAAATTCATTTTATTTTCTCCATAAGGAGAATAATAAGTCGGCGCCTTTGGTAGTGCAACCAAAAAAGCTGCTTCATCTAAGTTTAAATCGCTCGCTTTTTTTCCGAAAAATGTTTCACTGGCAGCCTCAATTCCATAGGTATTGGAACCATAAGGTATTTCATTAAAATACATATCCAAAATCTGATCTTTGGAATATTTATTTTCAATTTTTATAGCTAAAGTAATTTCGGCCAACTTTCTTTGGATAGTTTTGTCGCGTGTTAGGAGAGCATTTCTGGCCAGCTGTTGAGTTATCGTCGAACCGCCTTGTTGGATGCTGTTGCTTTCAATATCAATTTTAAGAGCTCTTATTATTGCAAAAAAATCTATACCGTGATGAGTATAAAAAGAATCGTCCTCGGCTGCGATGGTGGCAATTCTGGCAACGGCAGGGATTTGCTCGTGAGGAATTATTTTCCGATTTTCCTCGCCATGGATTTCGTATAAGATATGCTCTCCCGCGCGGTCATAGATGATAGTAGTTTGAGAAATGGGTCTCTTGAGCAAAGTGGCGGCGGCCGGAGTTTTGAAATAAATATATCCAAATAACACAGTTGCTATGAAAGTAAGCATCAAAAAAACATCACGAAAAACCAAAATTGTTTGCTTGGCAAAAAATTTTATTCCATAGGGAGTTGTTTTTTTAGTTTTTTTCTTAGGCATAGAATTAAAAATTATGAAAAAATATCCGAAAATTGCATTTTTTAACCACGTTAGTACTACATTATTAGGGGCGAGTTATTTCACATTTTTTGGCTTTCCAAAGAGCAATAATGCCTATTTTTCCAAAAATATTTTAACATAATCAGGTAACAATTATATAATAGCATGCATCAAGAAAAGCGCATCATTTTTTGATTTTTTCCGCATTTTCTGATAAGCTAATTTTCAGTTGCCAGTTTAATATTCCGAGGTCGTCTAACGGTAGGACAACAGGTTCTGGTCCTGTTTATTGGGGTTCGAATCCCTACCTCGGAACTTTGTGCGGGAGTCCTGCTAATCTAGGTTTTTACCATATCGAATGATGTGGCGAGTCCTAGCCTCAGAACAGATATATAAAAATGGCTTTTTATGGCCATTTCTTGTCTATTGACAAGAGTAAAAATCTATGATAGAATAGCCAGTTAGTTATTTTGAAATATTTACTAATAAAAACAATTTTATTGAAAGGGAATAGAATGTATAAAGAAATATTTCTGAATATTTTTGGTTGGATGTTTATTATCGGTTTTCTGGGGATGATGCTAAAGGCAGGGATTAATAGAGAAAGGGAAAAAGCTTTTTTTGAAAATGGCATTAAAGATGTGATATATTTTTCGGGAAAAGTTACTTTAATTGAAATAATTTCCTTGTTTTCTTTTTCAATGGGAGGCATAGGAGCGGTAATCGTATCATTTTTTTAGGAGGAAAAAATGTTTACACTTACAGCACTAATCGCAGTGATTATTATAGGGGTATTAATGTGGTGGATATTTGGAATAACAGTTTTTTTGTTAAAAATTATTATTCCATCTGTGGTGATATATTTTTTTTGGAACTTAGTCATCACATTAGTGTTTCATGCGCATCCACTGACGTTTCTTCAGGCATGTGGGGTATATATTATTTTTTGCATAGTAGGCTTTGTACTCCACTAAATTTTTTTCTCAGATCAAAGGAGTAAGTTAGATTCATAACTTACTCCTTTTTTCATATCCAAAATTTATGTTAAACTGAATTATATGAAAATTGCTATTCAAGCTTCAGATTTGGATCATGAAAGAATCGATGGAACAAGAGTCTATATTTTGAATATGCTCAGACGTTTCGGGAAAATTTCTTCTGCAGACGAATTTTTAATTTGCCACAAAAATGAATTTAATCCGGAATTGGCTCCGCCAGAATTTCCGAATTACAAAATAAAAAAAATAAAGTTCCCTTTCTTTTGGACGCAAACGGCTTTTGCATGGCAAGTCTGGAAAGAAAAATCCGATGTTCTTTGGATGCCGATGCATAACGTTCCTTTAATCAAAAGAAAAAGCCTAAAAACCGTTGTGACTATTCATGATATGGCCTTCAAGTATTTTCCCGATCATTTTCCAAAAAAGGATTTGAGGAGACTGAATTTTCTGACTGATCGTGCCATTTGGTCAGCGGACAAAATTATTGCGGTTTCCCAAGCGACAAAAAATGATGTTCTAAAATTTTACCCGCAAATAAAAAAAGAAAAAATAGATGTCATTTATCATGGATTTGATGCAGAAATTTTTCAAAAGGAAATTTCGCGGGAGGAAATAAAAAAAGTAATTGAAAATTGGAAATTGAAAATTGGAAATTATATCTTATATGTTGGTGCCATCCAGCCGAGAAAAAACCTGAGAACTCTTATTCAAGCGTTTAATCTTGTCAAAAAAGAGTGGCCGTCATTGAAGCTGGTTTTGGCGGGAAACAGGGCTTGGATGTGGGAAAAGGAAATGGAAGAAATTGAAAAAAGTCCTTTTCGGGATTTTATCGTTTTAGCGGAAAATTTATCCTTTTGCGATTTGGCAATTATTTTTCGTCAAGCTAAGACTTTTGTTTTCCCCTCGCTCTATGAAGGTTTTGGCATTGTTGTTTTGGAAGCTCTTGCTTCAGGAGTGCCGGTTATTTGCGCCAAAAATTCCTGTCTCCCTGAAGTGGCGGGGGACGCCGCAGAATATTTTGAAAGTGAAAATGTCGAAGAATTATCCGCAAAAATAAAAAATGTTTTAAATGATGAAAATTTGAGAAACAAAATGATTGCAAAAGGGAAAGAACAAATAAAAAAATTCTCTTGGGATAAATGCGCCCAAGAAACTTTAGATTATATTAAAAACTAGTTCAATCTAAATGGAGGCTGAGCTTCCAAATTTCAAAATAGTTACAAATAAAAAAACTGCAACAGATTACAATACTTGGTAGTATCGTAATCTGTGTCGAGTTTTAATCTTGTGGATTAAAAATTATTTTATAGAAGTAGCACAGAATCATAATAGAAGTGGCGGTGATGATGATTATTTCCCAAACCTGGAACTTCAGCATGGAAGCGGCAATCAAAACGGTCGCGAAAATCACAAAAAAAATAGGCAACCCATGCTTTCTTTTTGTGAATCCGGAAAACAGATAGTTTTCTTTTTTTCCGATATAAATTAACAAACCGATATTAATGAAAAGGATGATTGTTATTCTGGTAAAACTTAAAGTATTGGAAAGAAATCCCGGTAACACTCTTTCTGAAAAAAGAAGCATGGCAAAAACAAGCAAAAGAACAAATAGAATGTCGGTTCCCAGTTTATAAATTATGGGAAAATATTTTTCCAGTTTTTTAATTTTGTCTAGCATATTGTAAAATTATCCTATTTTTAATGGATGATAATGTGGAGCGCAAATTTTTCCAGTCGATATTTTTTTCATACGAGGCGCTTAGTGTTTTGATGTGGATTTCAGGAGAAAAGGAGGTTTCAAATTGAAAACTGTTTCCTGGGAGATTCTGAATATTTTCTATCGGCAGAGCGCATCCATAGCGGTTGAAAAGCCGGCTCTGAATTTTTATTTCACAAAATATTTCAGTTGTGAGGCTTGAGCTGTCGGCAATAATTGGAACATTCTTGGTGTATTCATGGATAATTAAAGGACTTCTCAATTCTCGCAGTTTTAAATCTATCACATAATAATATTTTTTCTCGTTGCGATCAAGAAAAACAAAACCGTTAGGATGGGGAAAATTAATAGTAAAAAGTTTGTCCTTTGTAGAAACTCCGATTTCTTCTTCACTGGCAGGAATCACGTCATTCCATGAGAAACCCATCGATTCAAATGTAAAAACGCTGTCAATTGGATAGCTTTTCCCTCCGCTGATAGCAGACACGGCGTTAGCGAAAGAGACTAATGTTCCATCAGGAAAACCAATAAAATTTTCTGCGGTTTCAAAATTATTCAAAAAATTCGCGTCTTTTATCAATACCTGTTCCACTTGATGATTTTGCAGGTATGCTTTTTCGCTGACATATTGGGAAAGTTTTTGATTTTTCAATTGATAATAATCTCCAGCAACGAAAAACAGCGAATCATCGGGATAATTCGACGAATTGGAAATGTCTGAACTCTTTTCATTATATTTTATGTCATCTTCGCCGGCTTCAACAAAAGCAGATTGACTGTAACCCAAATCCGCCGCAATTTTCCAACTGGAAAATTTTCTCAGTTTTCCATCGGAAATCAGATAATAATTTTCTCCGATTTTTAGCAGAGTTCCGTCAGCGAGCCCCATTGGATTTCCAATAGGATAGAAAAACGCTTGGTAGGATTTTTTGGCGGAAATTTTTCCTTCTTCAATCGGAGCAGAATCTTTTTCCAAATTTATTTCCAGACTGGCTTTGGAAAATTCGCCAGGAGGATTGATATTGAAAAACAAAGCATTTTTTTCGCCTATTCTCCCTGTTTCATTCAGATTGCCATTTGAGTCGCGCGGACCAACAAGGGTGTTTTTGAGCGCGCTGGCGGACTGGAAGGAAAAATTGAAATTTACGGAAGGGAAAAATACAAGGTAAGCAAAATAAAACATAATTATCACAAAAATCAGATAAACTGCCGATTGCAGAAACCGATATTTTTTTTGCATTTCTGGAGTTAATTTTATTTCTTCGGTTAGATCAAACATATATGAGTTATAAGTTCACTATAGTTTCCTAAAGCTTAGCTTTAGGAATGGTTAATTTTTCATTACTTCAAAAATTTTTCCTTGAATTTCAACCGATTTTATTTCAGGCAGAGCAACTTTGTTATTTTGATTTTCATTGGCAATATCCAGCCGGTTCGCGTTCAAGGTGTAATCCCTTACAAACTGCATCCTCTCTCCTAAAATACTATTTTTATAGAAGGCAATATTTTCATCAGGCACTATCAGATATATCTTAGCAAATTTTTTCAAATTAAGCTTCTGGAAGTCGTTGGGATTGAAAAAGTAAACTGAATTTTTTCCGTTCAGGAAATTTATCGGTCCGCTCAGCATTGTCCAATTATCGCCAGTTGCCATCCGGTCAACCAAAATCAAATCAGTAGCGGAAAAATTTTGGCTCATTGCGGAAATTTCTTGCAGGAGATCTTTATTTTCCGCAAGAAAAGAAAATTTAGAAAAAATTATCAAATTAAAAAAAAGCAGAAATAAAAGAAGAGCGGAAAAAATAATTTTAAAATGCCTTGTCCATTCTCGGAAAGCCAATATTGAATAAAAAACAACCGCCGGAATGATGGAAAAAGCATAGCGGCGAAGCATCCAAGGATGGTCGGAAGAAATGTGAGCGTCAAACAGATAAATAAATATGGGAGCAATTACCAAAAAAGGAATCAGTTCCGAATATTTTTTCTTCACGATAAAATAAATAATGCCAGCGATTCCTAATAGCAGATAATGGATAATGCCATATTGCAAAAAGACATTGAAAATATAAAATCCCGGAAGAATTATTTTATCATCCAATTTTGGTATGGCTGGCTTTGCCGGTATAATATTTTCTAAAAGCGCTTTGCCTATTTCCTTGAAAAAATTAAAATTAACCCAAAAATCAGCCAAAAAAATCACAAAAAAAATAATCAAGGGAAGGAAAAGACGAATTTTTTTGTTGGAAAAAATGAATTGCCGAGTTTCTTTGTTAGTCAGGGATAAAATTATGGCCATTGCTAGAATAAAAAATCCTTCAACGCGGGTAAAGGCTAAAAGAGTGAAAATTATAATTGTGGAAAAATAATAAAATTCTTTCCTTTCTTTTTGTTGCAGAAAAAAATACAGACTGACGATTCCCAGCCAAAGAAGCGAGAGCGCCATATTTTCACTAAGAGTAAACTTGGCAAACCAAAAAATAACAAAAGAAGTGGCAATAATGGCCAATAATCCGGAAGAATAAGCGGTTTTGAGAAAAATTCGAGACAAAAAATAAAACGACAGCAAAAAAATAAAAAGCAAAACAGAGTTGGCGATTATCAATCCGCTAATTCCAAATACTGAATAAAATATTCCCAGCCAAGCGGTATATACCAGTGGAAACTGAGTTTTCAGATTTCCATTTTGCGAATAATAAAATCCGGGAAAATTCAAGGCTCGTCCGGGACCGTAAATTTGGAAAAATTCTTGGCTAGCCGAAGTGGAAAATTCTAAACGGTGATTTTGCGCCAAACGTATGCCGGCCTCGCTGATGGAACCCTGATCTCTTCCGGAAAAAATAGTGGGTGAAACCCGGAAAGATAAAAGAATCACAAAAAATAAAGTCAAAATTCCCAAGCAAATAGTTTCCGGAGAAATGCGGAATGATTTCTTCTTCCAAAAAAAGTATCGCCAAAAAGTGCCGAAGAAAGCAAGTGTCAAAATGGCTATAGCCCAAAAATGGAAAAAACCAACTAATGTTAGCAAAAATCCGCTCCAAGCCAAAAAAACCCAAAAAATGGAAAAAGCAAAGAATATTATATAATCTGAATCGGTAATTTTCCAGTTTTTCATCGTGTTAATTATACCTTTATTTTTTTCATTTGCAAAGCGTTGCAGGATGATTTAAAATAAAAGAATAGAAACAAAAAAATGCAAAAACTAAAAAGGCAAAATTTTTTCTTATGGTATTGGGGAAAGGGAATCGGAGTATACAAGGAAATGTGCATGAATTGCTTGTTTTTTTTCTGGCGTTTTTTTTCAATCAGAATTTTATTTTTTTCTCTTTTTTCTCCTTGGAAAAGGGATGTAGTTTTTTCCAATTGGGAGGGCTGGAGACCTCTGAAATTTTTTCATATTATTGTGGATAATTTTTTTTCCCGATTAATTGGCATGATTGTCCGCCTGCTAGTAATTGCTTTTGGCCTGAGTTTAATATTGGTATTCTTTATTTCAAGCCTGATCCTGGCTCTGGTTTGGTTGATTTTTCCTATTATTTTCATTTTTTTTCTATTTCAAGTAATGGCTGGCGGCTTGATCTGGATAGCCGGAACAATAATCTTGCTGATTTTTGTTTTCGGCATCTTTCTTTTTTGTGGGATTGAAACCAGAATTCCTTTTTCTTCCATGTCATTAAAAGAAATGTCACAGTATCCTTTTTTTGAACGGATTTGCGGAAGACTGGGAATATTCAGAGAAGATTTTAAGGAAGAATTTTTGCAAAATCAGGAAAGCCTGGATACTTTTCTCCAATCGCTGAATCTTGCTCAGGCCGATCTTGATGAAATTATCAATCAAGAAGTTCGCTTGCGGGAAAAAGAAGAAAATAAAAAGAAATTTTGGCTGGAGGAAAATCTCGATCGGATCAGTCCAATTGGAAAATATTGGCAATATGCCTATACGGTGCATTTGGACAGATATTCGGTTGATTTGACTCAATGGGATCCGACTGAATACAAAAATGTTGAATTGGTCGGGCGCAAAGAAGAAATGGAAGTTATTAAATTGGTTTTGGAAAGGCCGGATCAGAACAGCGTTATTGTTACCGGACATGCCGGTTCTGGGCGTGCCACCATTATTCATTACTTGGCTCGGCTAATTAGGGAGAGGAAAATAGAAACTTTTTTGGAAAAAAAGAGAATGGTTCTTTTTGATTTAGGAAGGGCTATTTCTGACAGCGTAAACAATGGCCGCAATGTTGATAATTTTTTGCATTATATTTTTCAGGAAGTGGCGTATGCCGGAAATGTGATTTTGGTAATTGAAAATTTAGAAAATTATCTTGGCAAAGAGGGAAATATTTTACACCCGGATATTTCGGCGGTTCTTGGGGATTATCTTCCTTTGCCGACGTTTCAAATTTTGGCTACTTCCACACCAAAAGAATATCATCGTCTGATTGAAAAGCATGAAAATGTCATGAAATATTTTGAAATAGTGGAAATTCGCGAACCGACCGAAAAAGAAACTCTGGATATCTTAGTCCATAGTTTGGAATATCTGGAAAAAAAAAGAGTGGTTTTTCCGCAAAAAACATTGCAGGCAATTATTACTGATTCCACGCGCTATAGCTGGCATTTTCCATTGCCCAAACGGGCGCTGGATCTGGTTTCGGAAATCATAATTTTTTGGGAAAAAAGTCCTGATTATTTCATTACTCATGAAAAAGTGGAAGAATTTTTGAGTCTGAAAACAGGAGTTCCGATGGGCGAAATAAAATCAGCTGAAAAAGAAAAATTGCTTAATCTGGAGGAACTTTTACATAAACGAGTAGTAAGTCAAGATGAGGCTATCAAACAGGTTGCTCAAGCGATGCGGCGATCCCGTTCCGGAGTTTCTGATTCAAAAAGGCCTGTCGGAAGTTTTCTTTTTCTCGGTCCGACTGGTGTGGGAAAAACGGAAACAGCCAAAGCGCTGGCGGAAATTTATTTTGGCAGCGAAGAGCACATGATTCGTTTGGATATGAGTGAATTTCAAAATGCCAGTTCAGTCGACCGGTTAATCGGTTCAAGCCAACTCAATCAGCAAGGACGGCTGACAAATTTGATCAAAGATCATCCATTTTCTCTGTTGCTTTTGGATGAGTTGGAAAAAGCCTATCCGCCGCTCCTTGATTTATTCCTGCAAATTTTGGACGAAGGATTTATTACGGATGCTTTCGGAGAAAAAATAAATTTTCGCAATATGATTATTATTGCCACTTCCAATGCCGGAGCGCCACTCATCAAACAATTTGTGGAAGCAGGAGAAGGGCCGGAAAAAATCAAAACGCGTCTTCTTGATTTTGTTATAGAAAAAAATGTTTTCCGGGTGGAATTTTTGAATCGTTTTGATGGAGTTATCTTTTTTCGTCCATTGAAAGACAATGAAGTGAAGAGCGTGACAAATCTCATTCTCCAAAAATTTTCTCGAAGATTGAGCAAGGAAAAAAATATTGAAATTTCTTTTAATGAAGAGGCGGTTGAAAAAATTATCAGCGCAGGCTATAATCAGCTTTTCGGAGCCAGATCGATAAACCGCTATGTTGAAGATAAAGTTGAAGATCTGGTAGCCAAGGCTATCATTTCTGGTGAAGTGAAGAAAGGAGAAAAAATTAAAATTTCTTTATAATAATATAACAAACATGGCAAATATTCTAGTAATAGCGCCGACTCCCTTTTTTGCCGATCGGGGAACCCACATTCGCATTTTGGAAGAAGCGCTGGCGTTGGAAAAATTGGGACACACTATCCAAATTGTCACTTATCATATCGGTCGGGACATCGATGCTGAAGTCAAGACGAAAATTGATGTGCGCCGGATTCACCGGCTGATTTTTTGGTACAAAAAATTGGAAGCTGGGCCGGATTGGCAAAAAATAATTCTTGATCTGATGCTTATCCGCAAGGCTTTTTATTTGGCGCGAAAATATAATCCGGACATAATTCACGGTCATCTTCACGAAGGGGTAATTATTGGCTGGATAGTAAAGAAATTGCTAAGCTGGAAAAAAATAAAATTGGTGGCGGATTTTCACGGCAGTTTGACCAAAGAAATGGTTTCGCATAATTATCTCCAAGGAGGAATTTTGAAATCCTGCTTCGGGATGCTGGAAAAAATAATAGATAACATGGGCGACTATGCAATTTCCAGTTCAGGAGAAAATAGCGAAGAAATTTTGGAGGCCAGAAAAGACAAAAAAATCAAAACGGTGCTGGACGGCGTAAATCTGGATTATTATAAAAAATTACCGACCAAAGAAGAATCAAAAAAAGAATTGGAAATTCCCGAAGGAAAAATTGTCGCCACCTATGCTGGAGCCTTGGTTCCCAATAAAGGTACGCAATATCTTTTTGAAGCGATAAAAATTATTTTGCAAAAAAATAAAAACGTTTTTTTTCTGATTGGCGGATTTCCCATTGAAGAAGCGGAAGATTTCGTGAAAAAAAATAATTTCTCTCAGAATATCCGCTTGATCCATCCTTTGAATTATTTCGATCTGCCAAAGATTCTCAACGCATCTGACATCGGTATTGATCCGAAAGATTCATCCGTCCGGCAAGCCAGCGGGAAAATTTTGCAATATATGGCCGCCGAATTGCCGGTCGCGTGCTTTGACCGGAAAAACAATCGGGAATATTTGGAAAAAGGCGCGGAGTATGCCAAAGAACTGTCTGGGAAAGGGTTGGCAGGCGCAATACTCAATTTAGTAAAAAATCCCGAAGAAATAAAAAGGAAAGGTCTGATCAGCAAGAAACGAGCAGAACTATTCAGTTGGGAAAAATCCGCCAAGGATATTGATAAAATCTATAAAATCATTTATAATTAAAGGCAAGACCAAAGATTTAATTACATAAAAAAAATTATGCCACATCCAAGTTTCAATTTGAATGAATTTCGTCCGAGAAAAAGCAAAATGCAAAAAGCGAGAGTTTTTTTTGCAAGAAAAAAGAAAGCGGTTATTATTGCCACGGTAATTATTATTGCCGTAGTCGGTTTTTTCGGTTTTGTGGAAAAAAATAAAGTGGGTATTGCTATCAATTCTTTAAAAACTATTGGAAAAGCCTACGAATTGTTTATGACTGAAGGCGATGCGAAAAAAGAATTGGATGTGGTCAATCAATTGGCTGATGCTCTCACAAAAAATGACAATGTGGAAAGAACTTTTCTGATACTTCTTCAAAATAATATGGAACTCCGTCCAGGAGGAGGATTTTTGGGACAATATGCAATTTTAAAACTGAAAAATGGGCAAGTCACTTCCACTTTTGTGGAAGACGCGAACATTCTTGATCAAAGGATAACCACTGATGTAGCGACTCCCTATCCGTTCAAAAAAATGTTGCAGTTGAAAAACTGGAAATTCCGCGATTCCAATTTTTCTCCTGATTTTCCGACCAATGCGGAAAAAGCGAAATATTTTTATCGTTTGGCTGGAGGCGGAAATAATTTTGATGGCGTAATCGCGGTTAATGCCACGGTTCTCAATGATCTTTTGGAACTTACCGGTCCAATTACTGTTTCCGGAACGGAATTCAACAGTCAAAATGCCGTTTTGAAATTGGAAGAAATTGTGGAAAAGATCTATATACAGAATCCTGATTTAGACACGCAAAATCGCAAGGATATTATGAAAAAAATGGCGCCAGTCCTGATTGAAAAACTGGCAACAATCGGAAATGTTTCCAAGTTGGCTGATTTTTTTCACAAGGAGATGCAGAAAAAAAATGTGATGATAAATTTCAAAGACACAAATATGCAGAATCTTGTCTCAAGTGTTTTTTGGGATGGAAAAGTGGCTCAAGATTGGGGCTCGGATTTCTTTATGCTGGTAGATGCCAATATGGGAGCCTTGAAAACCGATTACTACATGAAAAGAGAAATATCTTATGATGTCGATTTGACTGTGGAAAAGCCAACTGTCACAGTCAATATTTTATATAAAAATACCGCTCCTGCCGGGGATTGGCGCACCAGCGATTATCATGGATATTTGCGAATCTATGCGCCAAAAGGGTCAACATTTTTAGAAAGAAAAATGATAGGTTATCCATACATCAATCAAGAACTGGGAAAAACTTATTTCGGAATGAAATTGGATGTGGTAATGGGCAAAGAAGTGAACGGTATGCTGAAATATCAACTTCCTGATAATTTTGACAAAAATAATTATCGGCTTTTAATTCAGAAACAATCCGGAGTGGACGACACGCCAGTGAAAATTCATATCAAAACCAAGGATGGAGAATTTTCCAAAGAGGCTACTCTCGTCAAAGATTTGCGGTTTGATATAAAGAAACCGTAACAACAAAAGATACTAAAACAACCCGCAATAATCGGGTTGTTTTTTTGTGGGAAAAATGATAAACTGAGGAAGATTTATAAGAATAAAAAATTCATAAATTTATCCTAATAGTAGCCTCAATTAAATATCTGAAAAGTATGAAAAAATTAAATTTAGGCTGTGGCAATGTCCTGATGGAGGGCTATATTAATTTAGATAATAATCCCAATACCAAGCCTGACGTAGTTCATGATTTGAATAGTTATCCATATCCTTTCGCTGATTCGGAATTTGATGAGATTTATCTTGATCATGTGATAGAACATTTGGAAGATTCTATCGCTCTGATGCAAGAATTATATAGAATAGGAAAAAACAATAGCACAATAATCATAAAATGTCCTCATTTTTCCTGCAATTGGTTCCATCCCGGACACAAAACAGCTATAAGCTCCAAATTTTTTACTTTTTTTGACAATAAAAATATCGAAAATTACGGGAAAACCAATTTTGAGGTTCTGGAGATGAAACTTTATTGGATAAGAAACGGATATGTGGTAAATAGAAGTTTAGCAATCAGAATTACTAACAAGATCATTAATTTCGTGGCTAATTTACACATAGGTTTTGCGGAAAGAGTGTGGTGTTATTGGTTCGGCGGATTTGAAGAAATATATTTCAAAGTTAAGGTGATAAAATAAAATTTATGAAATTATTTTTGATTAAAATAGGAAAGGCATGGGGTGTTTTGAAGCGAGATGGTTTTTTGAATGGAGGGAAAAGAATTTTCAGCGCTTTTTTTGCTCCGTTCAAAAAAGTCGGAGCGGGAGATGTTTTATTCATAACCGGAGGAGTAGGGGACAGCGCGCTTTATCGGACGCATCACGTGGCAGAAGAATTGGAACTGCACGGATTCAAATGCTCTGTGACTGTGCAGGACAGCCCTTTCTTGGCCGGATATGCTGATAAATTCAAGATTTTTATTTTTCATCGTGTGATTTCCACTCCTAAAGTTTCTAAATTAATTCAGAAAATAAAAGAGCAAAAAAAAGAAATTATTTTTGAAACGGATGACTTGGTTTTTGACACGAAATATTACAAGGATCACGACTATTTCAAGGAGATGAATTATTTTACCAAAAAACTTTATGAAAAAGGAGTGGGCGAAGAAATATTGAAAGATGAATATGTCAAAACCTGCACATGCACAACATCTTATCTCGCAAAAGAATTGGAAAAATATAATAAAAAAGTTTTTGTTGTCCCAAATAAACTTTCCAATCAAGATCTGGAAACGGTCAATAAAATTAAAAATTTAAAATTTAAAATTGAAAATTCGGACGTCGTCCGTATCGGCTATTTTTCTGGCACCGGATCGCATAACAAAGATTTTGCCAGCATCATGGATGCGTTATTCAAAATTTTGGAGAAACATTCAAATGTTGAATTATTTCTTGCAGGTCCGCTGGATGTAGAAAATAAACTGAATAAATTCAAAGACAGGATAAATCAACTGCCATATGTTGCCAGGAAAAAACATTTTTCTAATATTGCGAGTGTGGATATCAATATTGTTCCGTTGGAAATAAATAGCCCATTTTGTGAAGCCAAATCGGAATTGAAATATTTTGAAGCCGGAATTTTGGAAGTTCCGACCGTGGCGGTGCGCAATCAAACTTTTTCCGAGGCCATCACTGATGGAGAAAATGGATTTTTAGCCTCCAGCACCGAGGAATGGATAGACAAAATCGGCAAATTAATAACTGATGAAAATCTGCGAAAATCTATCGGAAAAAAAGCGCGGGAAAAATCTCTCAAAGATTACACGAATAAAAACAGTCATAATGAGGAATACTATAGATATCTAAGTAGCAAGTTATAAAGGTATCAAGTTATAAAGTTGATGGATGCTTTATAACTTTATAACCCATAACCGTACTTTATAACTTTATAACATTATAACTTTTAACTAAAATTTTTATGAAAATTTTCGTGACCGGTGGGGCAGGCTTCATTGGAAGCCATCTATCCAAAAAACTAATCGAAAGAGGGGATAAAGTTGTCATCATAGATAACTTTAATGATTATTATAATCCGAAATTGAAAGAAGATCGCATCAAAATTTTATTGAAGGGTCTGAATTTCAAACTCTATCGCGGAGATATTCGCGATGAAAAACTTTTGGAAAAAATATTTAAAAAAGAAAAAATAGATAAAGTTGTCCATTTGGCGGCGATGGCAGGAGTGCGTTATTCATTTGAAAAACCTTTGCTCTACGGTGAAGTTAATTTTATGGGAACTCTAAATATGCTGGAATTATCAAAAAAATATAAAATCAAAAATTTTGTCTATGCATCTTCATCATCGGTTTATGGCGCCAACAAAAAAATTCCTTTTTCTGAATCAGACAGGGTGGATAATCCAATTTCAACTTATGCGGCTACCAAAAAAGCCACAGAGCTTATGGCTTATATGTATAGTCATACTCATGGATTGAATACCACGGGACTGCGATTTTTTACTGTTTATGGACCATGGGGCAGGCCTGATATGGCTTATTTCAAATTTACAGATCTGATTTTTCACCAAAAACCGATCGAAGTTTATAACCATGGAAAAATGATGCGTGATTTCACCTATATTGATGATATCGTTGATGGAATAATTATAGCTCTGGACGCCAATCTAAAATGCGAAATTATAAATATAGGCGCAGACAAACCGGAAAAATTGGATAAATTTATCAAAGTTTTAGAAAAAAATATCGGAAAAGTTGCTAAGAAAAAAATGATGCCAATGCAGCCTGGTGATGTGATGAAAACCATAGCAGACGTGAGAAAGCTGAGAAAACTTGGCTGGAAACCGACGATAAATATCGAAGCAGGAATTTATGAGTTTATTCAATGGTATAAAAAATATTACAATGCTTAAAAAAATAAAAAATAACGCCTTCGCGCGAAATAGTCTGATTCTTTTTTCCGGCACAATGGCGGCTAATGTTTTGAATTATTTTTTCCATCTTTTGGTGGGAAGAGCGGTGAGCGTGAGCGCTTATGGAGAAGTAGAATCATTGCTTTCTCTTCTGGCTATCACTTCAATTCCTTCGGCGGCGATTATGATGCTGGCAACCAAATACAGCGCTTCGTGCAAAGCGGAAAATGATTTGGAAAGTAACTATGGCGTGATGCGGTATTTGAACAAAAAAGTTTTTGTGTATGGTTTCCCATTTTTTTTAATTGCGCTTTCCCTAACTCCATATCTTCGCGAATTTATGAATATCAGCAGTAATTTTCCGATAATTATCGTCTGGATTTTGATGTACCTTTCTTTTTTTGGATCGATAACGGGAGGAATTATCAATGGCTGGCAAAAATTCAAAGAAGCTAATTGGACGGGAATTTTAGGTACGGTTGTGAAATTAGTTTCAGTTATTATTCTAATAAAAGTAGGCCTTGGAGCAAAAGGTGTGATGGGTAGTTTTCTTATTTCTGGAATATTTTCTTATTTAATCTCTTTGTATTTCATAAGATTTATTTTTCGAGCCAAGAAAAAAGAAAAAATAGATTTCAAAAAAAAGTTGGCGATTGGTTCAATTAAGGATTATCTAATCCCGATTTTTTTTGGAAATCTGGCGATTGCTATTTTGGGAAATGCCGATATGGTTTTGGCTAAGCATAATCTGGACGCGGTTTCCGCAGGGCAATACGGAGCGTTGACCATCGT
>Ga0172379_10002139_pt1 | contig 36217 bp, 36 predicted proteins | sample GrowelOW334metaG_FD_119756 | JGI IMG/M metagenome (GOLD analysis project Ga0172379, IMG submission 119756) | Groundwater microbial communities from an aquifer near a municipal landfill in Southern Ontario, Canada - Groundwater well OW334 metaG | ecosystem: Environmental > Aquatic > Deep... | reverse complement strand
AGTTTTCAAGTAACGGTGAAAACTAATCCGCCTTATACTTTCCAAAAAAGGAAAGAACGACCTATCCATACGGGTAGGAATTTAATATTCAATATATCATATAAAATTTAAATTGTCAAATTTACATCCATGAGGCATTATTTCGCATATGCGAAATAATGCCTCATGGACTTATTTGTTTTCTTATCTTTCTTCTTAATTATAACGGAAGGTTAACGATAAAATATTTTTGTTCGTTCGGCTCATCGGTTCGAGTTGCTGTATATCCGCGTTTTTCCGCGAGACGGAGCATGGCTTCGGAAACGGAATAAATTTTGATGTTCACTTTTTTGAACCCCTTCGATTTTGCGTAATTTTCGTTCATTTCGAATAGTGTATTTGCAATCCCTATTTTTCTGTAGCCTGGATGAACGCCGAGAATCCAGAGATACCAAGCATCGTCTTTTGCAAAAGCAATTGAATCACCGACGAGTTTTTCGTTTTCTTCCGCGATAAAAATTATCGGGAGAACGGTCGACAGGCGTTCTTCGTACTCCGATAAGGTATACGGGTCCCGCTCGTACATTTCGGAAAATATTTCTCGATTCAGCGAAACAATAGCGGGGAGCTTTTCTTTTTTGGCTTGTTTGAACTCGATCATACCTGAAGTATATCATATGTTTCCCGGCATTTAAAAAACACTCCGACGGGCGAAGTGTTTTTTGATGATTTTGTTGAGAAATTATTTTGCGACGGCTCTGGCGGCGGTTTTTCTTGAGGTCTTCGTTACGATAGAGCTTTTTACTTCGCTCGGGACGATATGGACAACTTTTTTGGTGACTGTACGGTTATTGAAGTTCGTTTTTCTTTTTGTGCCGAACTCAACTTTTCCTTCTTTGAGCGCATAGAGTGTGTGATCTCTTCCTACGCCAACATTTTTTCCGGCCATGATAACCGTTCCTCTCTGTCGGATGATAATCGCGCCCGCTCCGGCCTTCTGTCCGGCGTACAGCTTCGTTCCAAGATATTTCGGCTTAGAATCCGTTAGGTTTTTTGCGGAACCGCCCGCTTTCCTGTGTGCCATAGTGTTTTATGTTTAAGTATGTGGTATAAGTGTATGGTATATAGGACACCATACAATGACTATGAGTATAGTAGATAATTGGAAAAAAATCAAGGGGAAAATGAATTTCGAGCACATTTTGGACAGAAACACGTTTTTGGCCATATTTATGGTACTCATCGCGATCATTTCATTCGGACTGGGAAGATTGTCGGGTTTGGAAACAGTCAACAAAAATATCGAAATCGAATTTCCAAAAGGGCAGGAAGTAAGCGCTTTTCTGGGTACGTTTGCAACAACAACGCCGAAAGCGCCAATCACCAAAACTTCGGGGAATTACCTCGCTTCAAAAAACGGAACGAAATATTATTTGCCGACCTGTGCCTCATCAAAAAGAATTTCAAGTAAAAACAAAATTTGGTTTGATACCAAGTCCGAAGCAGAAAGTGCGGGCTACTCACCCGCCGAAAATTGCAAAGGACTGTAGTAATACACACGCCGGCGATGAGCCGGCCCCTACGGTCGCACCCGCGGTCAATCAAATAGTGCCGACTACTCTCCCGCCGCGAACTGCAAAGGATTGTAGATATTATAATAAAAGGCCCGTTTGGTTCGGGCCTTTGTTTTGGTTTCTGAAAAGGTTTTAATTTTTTTTAAATTTCTACTGTCTCAAGCATCTGACGGTACTCGAGATATTTTTGAAACTCCTTGTCGTCTTCTCCACCGTTTGTGAATTCTATCGCGCTAGCCAATTCGGCTGTCTTTTTTGCGGCTTCAAGCTCGGATATCCAAAAACCCAACATGCTTATAGCCTGAGCGATATCGTATGAACTTCTGAGCTGCTGCTCATACTTGTATTTTATCCCATACTCTTCGTCACTTGTGTCGGCACATTTCAATTTATAGAGTCTCTCATCTTCGATCCGCGCGATTTTTCTCAGAAGATCGGAAAGTTCTTTTTCCCTAACTTCTTCTGTTGCGGTCCCTACCAGGCATAATCCTTGGGCTATCCGCTTGATCTTATTGCGACGAACAGCAAGAGGCTCGATCGACATCTTATGAAGAAGTGATGCTCTGTATGTTGCCTGGGCTTTTGCTTTTATTTCTTTTTTCGTCAACTCTTTTTGTTTCCGATAATATGGCAATAAGTGTGTTTCGTCGTATTCGAGGCCTAGAGGATTTTCATATTTTCCAATATCTCCTATCATAAGTAATTCCTTTTCATCTATTGGTTTAAATGTAAAATAGTTCAGTTTTGTGTTACTGTGTACATTCTATAACAAAACGCGATAAATGTCAAGCGATTTTTGATTGATCGCGGGTTCGACCCGCTGGGGTAGGGTTGCCGGCTGTGGGCCGGCGACGAAAACCAATGGTTTTCGTGCTATATATCGAAGTATTTTCGACCATTGAGACGTTCGGGCAGATAATCTTGGGCTGCATCCTCGGGCTTTTCAAAATTTGGTGTATATTTGTATCCTTCGCCATAGCCGAGTTCTTTCATAAGTTTTGTGGGCGCATTTCGGATATGAAGCGGGACTGGGTCGTTCGGAGAATTTCTGATATCATTTTGAACACTTTGGTACGCGGTATATAGGGCATTCGACTTTTTTGATTTCGCCATGTAGACGACGGCTTGCGCGAGATTGATGTTGCATTCCGGGACACCGATGAAGTGACAGGCTTGGTAGGCGGCGACGGCTTGTGGAAGCGCGAGAGAATTGGCAATGCCGATATCTTCTGAAGCGAATCGGATAAGACGGCGGGCAATATAGAGCGGTTCTTCTCCCGATTCGAGCATTCGTCCGAGCCAGTAAAGTGCGGCGTCCGCGTCCGATCCGCGCATGGATTTGTGAAGCGCGGAAATAATATTGTAGTGCTCTTCGCCTGTCTTGTCGTACAGCGTTCGTGAGGTTTGCAGCACTTCTTTGACAAGCGCTTTTGTTACAGTCTTCGCGCTCATAGAGCAGGCTTCGAGTGTGTTGAGCGCCACACGCGCGTCGCCGTTCGAGAATCCCGCCATGACCGCGAGTGCGTCATCTTTTACTTTAATTTTCTTCTTTCCGAGTCCGCGCATCGGGTCGGCAATAGCACGTTTCAGAAGCTCGGTTATATTCTTCTCAGAGAGCGCAGAGAGTGTGAATACGCGAGATCTTGAGAGTAACGCGGAGATAACTTCAAAACTCGGATTCTCCGTCGTGGCGCCGATCAGGGTGACGGTGCCGTGCTCGACGTGCGGCAAGAGAGCGTCTTGCTGGCTTTTTGTCCAACGATGGATTTCGTCAATGAAGAGTATCGTCTTTTTTCCGCTCGCACGATTTTCTTCCGCTTTTTCTATAATGACGCGCAGATCTTTTACGCCGCTTGCTACGCCGGAGAGTTCGAGAAAATCCGATTTTGTTTCCTTCGCGATAATCCGCGCGAGCGTGGTCTTTCCCGTTCCGGGCGGTCCCCAAAACAGAAGCGACGGCACTGTGTCGGTATGGATCGCTTTTTCAAGAAATGTTCCTTTTCCGACAAGTGTGGCTTGCCCCAAAAACTCCGTAAGGTTTGCGGGACGCATTCGATCGGCGAGGGGGGAATGAAGTTGTGTTTCTTTCATAAATATATAGTATCATGATAATGCGAGCAAAAAATACTTGACAATTTAAAGTATATTCGTTATCATAGTTTTGGATGAAAACAATATGAAAAGTGGAAGGAGAGAAAATGACCGATCAAAAATCAGATCAAAAATATCCGGAAAATACAACCGTCGGCCCAAACGGTTGGTACGTAAAAAAATTGTCAAACGGCGATTTTGAAATACATTGGTACAAAAAGTAAAGTTGAAAGAACCGGACCGGCACATAGTGTTGCCGGTTTTTTATATGCTGCAACTTTATGGACTTTTATTGTCATTTTGATACAATGATAAAACTATCAGTTAATTAAGATTTTTATGGGTGTAAAAGATTTTTTTGTTAAAAAACTTATTCAGTCGAAATTGAAGGGAATTCCCGAGGAACAGCAGGAACAGATAATCGCGCTCGTAATGGAAAACCCGCAGCTTTTTGAAAAGATCGGGAAAGAAATTCAGCAGAAGGTCAAAGAAGGAAAAGGAGAGACCGCCGCTGCGATGGAGATACTGCGCAAATACCAGGGAGAGATCCAGAAAGCGATGATGAATAACAATAAATAAAACTTGAATTATTTCGGATAGATAAAAACATCCGTTCCTTTTTGTGGAACGGATGTTTTTGGTTGTTGATAATTTAGAATGTCGGTGTAGCGGTATACCAAAGGTCTTGCTCGTAATCTGAGCCGGAAGGCTGAAGCGGGGAGATTTCTACTTTGAAACCGACCCTCGCTTTTCCCTTATTTTGAGTTGTTCCGTTCGCCGAACCGGTATGAGAGAATACTGCGCGAGGTGTTCCCACAAAATTACCCGCGTATTTTGTTCCGCTGAATTCTGCGCCCCCTTCATCCGCATCATCACTGGTGATACCCTGATGTCCAAAAGTCAGACTGTTGTTCGAATCGGCTGACGGAGGGGACCAAACAACGGGTGTGCTTGTGTCGGCTCCGTCGACAAACGTCCGAATTTGCGAACCATTAGATGCGGTTATGGGAGCCGCAGCCGTAACCGTCACGGCAAATCCGTGTTTTGCATTTGTGGTAACCGTAAGATCTTGCGCGAGAACGACGGGGTTGCCGGGAGTTAAAAGACCAAAAGGAAGAAGCTCTGAACTCGTAGTGCTTCCTGTTAGTACCGCATCGCCGTTGACCGACAATCCTTCAGATACTCCCGATACAGTGAAGTTGAAAAGTGTATTGACTCCCGCTGTTACCAAGACCGGCGACAATATCGTTACTCTTGTTTCCGCACTATCGACTTGCGTTCCGCCGATCGATACGATATATGAACCCACCAATACGGGGTTCGTAATCTGATGAGTGCCTGTGGTACCATATACAGCATTTTTTCCAAGCTTTATCGTCGTTGTGGAATTTGCGCCAATAGTTCCCAGGTCCGAAGTAATAGTGATATCAGTTCCGTTTACCGAGACGCCCCAAGTAGATCCGGAGGCGGAGTCAGACAAGTCAAGATCAACTCCATCATCGGACAGATCGACATCTGTATAATCAATTGCGCCGAGATCGAATGAAGGCAAAGAAATTTTAATGGACTGTCCGGCTCCAACGCCTGTGGATGTTTTAAAAGAAACAAAATGGTTGGAAGGAAACGACGGAACGGAGGTTGATAAGGTATCGCTGACAAACGAAAGTCTCTCTGCTTCCAGTCGGGGGGAATAAAAAGGGAAGCCTGCAAACCAACAAAGGACCGCAATCGTAATGACCGCCGATACTTTTCGAGAATAAATAATGGATGCGAGGGGATTCCTCATACTGAAAAAATATCAGCAATAATCTTTTCTGAAAAGAAAAAAAGTTGATAAGTTGAAATTAATTTCACACAAAAGCTTTACACACTGCACATTATTTTTTTCGTTATGTATCTTATTCACTTAACTACTTTACACTTTGATGTTATAATCGACGCATGAAAAAAAAGAAAAAAAAGTTGAAAAAAAAGCCTCTGTCCCGCGAAAAAATGGAGATGCGCCGGAAGTCCGCCGTGAAGTATTTTCTTCTTGAAAAAAAGTCGACGTGGATTGCGGAAGAGCTTGACGTTTCTCGCGTCGCCGTGCAGCAATGGAAAAAACGATGGAGAGAAGAAGGCGTACTTGGCCTCGAAAAAGGACTGTGCGGAAGATCCTCAAAGATGACCGAATATCAGCAAAAAACGCTTATAAAAGATTTGTCAAAAGGCGCGAAAAAATTCGGATTCACAAGCGATCGATGGACGCTTAAAAAGATCACTTCTCACGTGAAGAAAAAGATCGGAGTAAAGTATTCTGACAGGTCTCTTTGGCATCTGCTTAAGCGGGTAAAGATCACGCCATATGAAAATCTGTCGAGTAAAAAATAAATTAAAGATCCGAATATCGTTTTTCCAACAGAGCTTGACTTGAGCAAGTGTTATTGATAAAAAGAGTGGAGGAGTTCTTTATTTATAAGGAGAACGTATTATGACACTCTATTGGCGGCCACCGTTTTCCGTACGCGGTCTTGGCGAAAAAATTAAAAATTGGATCATGTGTCCTTGTTGCAAAAAAGAATCTGAAGCAGTGATCCTGCCGGTGCTCGACCTAAACGAGGAAAGGGAGGGGGATATCAACGACAATGATATCCACATTGGGATTGATGACGTCCCGCGGTCATAATGTGTGATGAAGACCACCGCTTCGGTTTTATTCAAAGCGGTTTTTTTGTCTTCATCGCTATTAAATTTTTTACCTATAGCATTATGAGTCGTTATTGACAAATTCATAGAAGAGTATCAGAACAGGATCTACGCTTGCATCGGTTGCTGTTCTATGATAGTGTGTAAATTACAATAAGTTCGTTGACAATACAATAATAATTCTCGGAGTTACGGAAACTATTGACATAACATAAGTTACATGTTAGATTGTGTTCCGGTTGCAAATAGTTGGTTTCTTGAAATTTATACAAAATATCTGGTAAATCCAACCACAGAAAAAGGAGAAAACATGGATATCAATGATATCGAAACGGTCGAAAGGCTGATTAAACAAGCAAAATGTCCGGAGGAGGTTTTTGGTTCGGAAGCGGATGCAAAAAAGAACTTTCGGAGATTGGCGAGCATGACCCATGAAGATCGATTTGAGGATTCTCTGAAAGGGCGTGCGCATGCAATCTTTATCGCCATTCACTCGCTATGGGAAGAAGCGAAGCGGAAAATGGAAAACAACACGTACGGCATCAAATCGGCGCCTTCTCCGGAAAAACCCGACAATGGTCCCGTGTCGTTCAAGACCGGAAAATATGCGTACACAATATTCCAGCGTATATATTCCGGCGGAACATGCGGTATATTTGAAGGCGAGGCGCTCTCAAGAGCGGGGGTTCTCTCGCCGGTTATTCTCAGAGTTCCGCATTCATCGGACGATAACGACCTAATGGATCGTGAGAAAAATGCGTTCGACCTGATGAAAAAGAAAGCAAAATCGATTTCGGCAGACAAAGAAGGGGGAGAAGCGGCTCTAATGTTTTTGGCTCGTATTCCCATCTTTCTTGAATCAGTAAAACTTGCGGAACCGGGAACGGCGGACAAAAAAACGGTTAATACGTTTTTGAAAGTTCCGGAAGTTCCTCGTGGTTGGTTTACCCTTGAAGAAATTCGCAAAGAATATCCGAAAGGGGTCAACACCAGAGTAATGACGTTCATTTGGAATCGCGTACTTGAAGGCCTTATATTTGCGCATGCTTCGGGAATAACGCACAATGCGCTCACGCCGAACCATATTTTGGTCCAGGCAGACTATCATTACGGAAATATCATCGACTGGACGGCTTCGACAGTCATCGGTTCGGGGGAAAAAGTTCCCTACATTGATGATCGATACAGAAGTTTTTTACCTGAAGAAATAACGAACAAAAGCGGTACGCAATCTCCGTCGTCCGATATCTATATGTCGGCATGGAGTATGGCGTATCTCTTGGGTGGCGATCCGAAAGAAAGGATTATTCCCGCTTCGGTCGAAGAACCGATACGGAAATTTTTAAACCGTTGTCTGCAACCGACCAAGAAAGGACGGCCGATGACGGCGGAAGTCGCACACAAAGAATTTCAGCAAATAGCAAAAGACCTGTTTGGTCCGAAAAAATTTGTTGAACTTGCCATGCCCGAAGCATAATATCGGGTCAAAATTAATATAGGAGTACGTAACATGTCAAAAGGTGACGGCTACAGGCCGACAGATCACGCCGCGGCGGTAAAAAAACTGCACGATACCGGCGCAACATTTGCCCGTTCAACGACCGCGTCACGAACAGGGAGTTACCACGACATCGCGGAGATTTTAGATCCCCGCAAACTGAAAAACGGCATGAGAGAATCATGCTTCCATCCTGGCTTTGCGAGCGTTTTGCCGATAATCGTCAGCATTGACGGAACCGGTTCAATGAGCGTTGTGCCGCATCATGTTCAAGCGGATCTTCCGAATCTAATAACCCTGCTCAACGAGCAAGGTGTCTCAGACAACGTTAACGTGATGTTTATGTGTCACGACGACGAACACGCATTGCCTCCTGACGGAGTTTTTCAAATGAGTCAATTTGAAACGACGGCTCCGACTTTAGTACAAGCCTTGAATGAAATGATTATCCCGGGGCACGGCGGAGGAAATGATGGTGAAGCGTATCACATTGCATTTTATGCGGCGGCACGCCACACGCGGCTCGAATCATTCGAATGTGACGGCACAAAAGGCTTTTTCTTTATGATCTGCGACGAACAACCGTATTATGATGCGGCGGATCCCGCTCTCCATGGAACATTGCCTCATCTTGCCAAAGAAGTGTTTGGTGATATCAATCAAAAAGAAATAACCATGCTGGAATCGGTCAAAGAAGTAGTGAAGCGTTATCACGTTTTTATTATCAGACCAAGATGCACCAGTAACGGCACGGACAGATCGATCACTTGCATGTGGCAAAAACTTCTTTCCGATGCCGGCGAAAATCCTCAACACGTTTTGGAAGTCGAGCGAAACGAAGAGATTGTCAGCACTATGGCGATGAGCGTTGCTCGTTTGTACGGTTTGGAAGAAGATGACATCGTTGACGTTCTTAAGGCGAAAGGCGCGGTCGGTATCAAAGGTGCTGTGAGCGCTACAAAAAATCTGGTTGCGGTAACGGGTGCGGGCGCTTTGGTTCCGAGTACGACAACCAAGGCTATCAAAACGACGGACGGTAAAACGGCACAAGGCCGTAAGAGATAAACAAGGGAGTAAATTCTCCCGAAGAGTGAGATATAATATAGTCCGGTCGGTACTACCGGTCGGACTTTTTTTGGGAGAAGGAAATGAAAAAGAACAAAGCTTATATCGTGGTCGGCCTCGGCTTTGGAGACGAAGGTAAAGGAACGATGACAGATTATCTGTGCAGGCAATATGGCGCGACACTGGTTGTTCGCGCGAACGGCGGTTCTCAAGCGGGACACAACGTCGTAACTGACGACGGACGCCATCACACATTCGTACAATTTGGCAGCGGCTCATTCGTGCCCGGGGTAAAAACATTGCTTTCTCGTTTTATGTTGTGGGATCCGATCATTCTTGCTGTGGAAGCATCGGAACTTTCCGAGCAAAACGGCGAGTATATGCTTGATAGGCATTTCATCGATGATCGCGCTCCCGTTATTACGCAATTTCATGTGGCAACGAATCGCATCAAAGAATGGATACGAGGAGCGGGGAAGCATGGGTCGTGCGGACGGGGTATCGGGGAACTGGGATATGATCTCGCTTATGTTCCCGAAGAAGTCGTGCGGGCGGAAAATTTATTTGATCCGCGCAGGACGAAAAAACTTCTCGATCGTATTCAAAAAAGAAAATTTCTTGAGCTTGAAAAAATGAATGTTGACTGGAACGCTTTGCCGGAATTTCTTCAGGATTCTCGCGAAATTCTTACCGAAGCCGCGCGTCCGATAGTGCTCGCCTATGAGTACGAAAAAATAGCCCGCGCGCATAACATTATTTCTGCGGAAGAAGTGAATGAAATGATTCGTGAAAACACCGTCGTTTTTGAAGGAGCACAGGGCGTGCTTCTCGACGAATGGCACGGCTTCCATCCGTACACGACGTGGAGCACGACGACGCAGGCGAACCCGCTTGAACTTCTTGCGGAAGCGGGTTTCGAAGGCGAAACGGAAACAATCGGCATTACGCGTTCCTATTCCACACGTCACGGCGCCGGACCTTTTGTCACTGAAGATAAAAGTTTACGCGACATATATCCGGGAGAAAATAATTATTTCGGAGAGTGGCAAGGTTCATTCCGTACCGGCTGTTTTGACGGCGTTACCTTTCGGCATACTCTCGAGGTCGTGCGGCACTATGGTCGGATTGATTCTATTGCGGTGACGCATCTTGATGCGTTCGAGAGAAAAGAAACGCTCGCTTATACCGATGAATATATCGGAGAAAACAGTGAAGTGATTGAAAATTTGCATCCGGCATATGGTCGCAATCTTCATTACCAAGAAGTGTTGACCGAAAAGCTTATGAGGGCGAAACCGATTTGTAGCGGAGAATGGCGTACGGCGGAAGAGGTGATTGCCTACATAGAAAAAATTGCGCAAGCTCCCGTGAAATACGTTTCGTACGGAGCGGAGACAGGGAAGAAACAAACGAGAAAATGAGAACAAATTTACAAACAACGCCCGAACATTGTGTTCGGGCGTTTCTTCATATACAAAGAACAATATTATTATTTGAGTGCTGCGTGTGTGCGGATGTCGGAAAGACTTTGGTCGACGAGAAGTTCGCCGTTTTCAAAGACGGGTACAAGTTCGTTTTTTAATCCTCGTTTTTTTGCTTCCTCTTCCGGAATAGTATGGTAGCCGTCATCAAGAATGACAAGAGCGAGACGTCCGGGTTTGGATTTTTTGCCGTGTCCGGTTACGGGGTCTTTCATTACGTCGTACCACGGACCGTTATTTACCTGTGCCGCAGAACATTTCACCGCGAATTTCTGTGTGTCGCGGTTTACCATTTGCAGGATGCCGCCGCCTGAACCGAGCGGAACGTTTTGCGCCGCCCAGCCGTGTTGTTTCAAAGCTTCGTAAATTTTCGGTACCATGTCGATATCGATACCATCGCCTTGGAGAATTCCGATCTTGGAATTCAATACCCTAAAACCTTTTTGGTTTGTTGTGAATCCGAATTTTTCTCCAAGTATCTCCGCGACTTTGACGACTATTTCGGGCGGATAGCCGGTATCAGGTCGGATCATTAACTTTCCGTTCCTTGTAAGAATTTTTCCCCGCAGCCGTTCTCCAAAGATATGACGACGGGCGTTTTCCAGGTCATAGCTATCGGAGACGATGGAAATGATTCCCTCCGGAAACAAGTCGATGATATTTTCATACGCATCGCCTTCGCGTTCGCGTCCCCATGAAGTGATGGTGCTGTGTTCCGCCGCAAAAACGGAATAGGCAGCCATCGGTTCATTATAATACACTTCCGCGAAATCGAGCGCTCTGATATTATCAGAGCCGTAAAAATTTACCAGTTGTCCCATTCCTCCGATACCCGCAGATTCCGCCGAAGTGGAACCGCGGAAGCCGAAGTCGTGGAGCATGTAGTCTGCGATCGCCAGTGCCTCAACATCGTCACCATCACATTTTGTATTTGACAAAACATAATATTTGATTTAGAATTTATATCGGGTATTCATTTAAAACAATAGAAGGTATTAAGATGAAACGAAACATGAAACAGCAAGGCGTTGTGAACGGACGTCAGTGTCCGACACATTTGGGGCACGAGGCTATTATCAGAGCGATGATAGAAGAATGCGGGGCGAAGAACTCGTTGATCATCATTGGTAGTTCACAGCCAACGTTGAATTCGTACCATTCGTTTTTTCCGTACGAGGATCGTCGGAGATTCATTCTCCGTATCTTTCCGGAAATGAAAGGGCGAATTGTTCCGCTATGTGATTTTCCCTCTGACGAAGTTTGGATGACAGCGCTTGATGATGTTCTTACTGCGTGTGGCTATGATCCGCAATCGGCGCTCTTTTATTCGGGGTCGCAGGAAGATGCGCAATTTTATAGTCAAGTGGGGAAGCAGTGCAGAATTATGAACCGGTTTGACGGAACAACTCCAAAAATTTCCGGTACTCAAGTACGGGATGCTCTGTTTGAACGACGTTCCATTGCTGATATGGTCAATCCTCTTATTCTCGACGACGTGGAAAAAACTTATGCCCGATTATGGGCGGAATTTAAGAAAAGATAATGGAGACAGAAATAGGGATGGTATGGAAATAATTGAAATCGTATATAAATAGGAGATAAAGAAATGGCAGACAAAACAGTTACCCTATCCGTACATTATGACGATATTCCGGATAATGCGATAGTCACCGGAAAAGCGATAAATAACGATACGGGAGTTGATGGCAGATCTGAAAAAAATGCCTCTGAAACAGTGCATACATTTCGCAGAGAGAAATTTGGCGAAGTGCGCAAAGTGCTCGAAGGGAAGAAATTTGACCAGTTGGTCTTTGACGATTTTCATTTTTGAGAATCTTAGATTCTCATGCGATAAAGGACTGCGTTAAGCAGTCCTTTTTTAGACTTTGGAATTCTAACTCTTGACAAATAGGCTCAAATAATATACAATATATCTCAGTTTTGATTACGCTCATCCGGTCAGGTGTGGGAATAATAAAAACAAACGCGGAGTGAATGCTTCGCACAATTGATGTTCGAAATTTGAATGAGGATGTAGAAAATGAAAAAAGTAGTAAGTACTCAACGTGACGTGTCTTTCGTATTTTGTCCTTCTCCTGTAACGATTGATAAACGTGCTGAGTGGGGTAACTCAGCCGACAATCAGCAACAGGGGCCGAATGGAGCATTTTTGAAAATGAAAGACGCATATACCGTCAGTCACCTCGTTCAGCCGAATGATGAAAAGACGGCGCCGGTCGGATGGATCGAAGGTAAGGAACGGGGGCTTTATGATAAGGCGCCGATTTGGATCGATGAAAATATTCTCGAGGTAGGCGAAACGAAAGCGGTGGTAGGGTTTGATGGACCTATAACCTATTCGATCAAAGAGCCCTCCATGACTTGCTATAACGACGTTGGCGGAAAGCCAAACCTGAATGATGGGTGGGTGCAAACGCTCGCAAATTTGAAGAAGAATTACGTATTAGAGTAATTCCCCGCTTCCTAGGGGCGACAGCGAACATGTTTTATAATATACTCGCTGCCCCCACAACCACCGAGCCCGATAATGGGCGAGGTGGTTTTTAATTTGTAAATTTTTTCAACAAAAAAGCTATCCCCTTAAAAAGATAGCTCTGAATTATTACAGAAAGATAATTGCTGCCATGATTGCATAATGGGTCAGGTGATGGATCATTTGGTCGAAACCGAGTGACCACCAGAAAAATTCGTTTTGACGTTTTTCCTCTTTAGACGCCGTGGGAAATTTTTCCGCCGTGAGCGGTTTGAAACGTCCGAGATATTTTTTCCCGGCCTTGATTCGGTCCATCATGAAGTGGATAACGAAGTCCGCGAGGGCAAGAAGGGCGGAAAGAAGAGATCGGTTCGTAACGGAAAATGCAATACAAAAAGTAAAGAGCGCATGCACGCCTGCGTGAGCGGCAAGGGGAAGAGCAAAAGCCCAACCGTCCTTGAACTTGCCGAGCATAAATGCATTTTGAAGCGGATAGTCAGCGACGAAATGTTTGAGTTGAAAAATGACCAAGAGTATAAAGATTTTTTCCATGAGACCTCCAAAAGAATCCAGACTACACCATAACACGAATTTTAGATAAAACCAAATTCGTCGCGAAGAACTTTTATGACTTCGCCGACAGGCAGTCCGACCACGTTGTCGTAATCGCCCTCAATCTTTTCTACAACGGTTGCGCCGAATTTTTGGATGGCGTAGGCACCGGCTTTATCGAGCGGGTCGCCGGTTTCTATATATTCATCAATTTCACACTCTGAAAGTTCTTTACAATATACTTTAGTTTCCACTGCTCGCGAAACGACTTTATTATCTTTTCCGCGAATAATAGTATAACCGGTGAAAACGGAGTGTGCTTTTCCCGACAAAAGCTGAAGCATTTCTTTTGCACGTTCCGGCGTGTGCGGTTTTCCAAGCACCAGATCTCCATATGCCACAATCGTGTCCGCAGAAAGTACGACAGCGTTTAAATGACGTTTTGCGACTTCTTCCGCTTTTCCTCTCGACAAATGTTTTACCAGCTCGATAGGCGGGAGAGCAAGATTCATATCTTCTTCGTATCCGCTCGGTATGACATCAAAAGAAAGTCCCGCCCGTTCAAGCAGTTCTTTGCGACGAGGAGATCCGGAAGCAAGAATGAGTTTTTTACTCATATATATAGAGTATAGAAATATTTGGCATTTCGCAATCGATTTGGTATAATGGAGGCACAATTGAATAGAGAGATATCACGAGCGACGGGGAGAGATACGACTCTTTGATCCGTCCAGCAACCACCATAATTGGAAGGTGCTCCATTCGTCCCGAAAGGGAAAGATGTACAAGACTTTTTGTTTTGAATTATTACAACTTTCTCGCCGGGGAAGGTTTTTTCTTTTTTATTTTTTTAATAGTAATAATTCATAATTTTTTATGCAACACACGGCAGAAGCAGTGACACGGGCGCACCCCGATAAAGTGTGCGATCAGATATCTGATTCCATATTGGATTTTTGTCTTCAGCATGATCCGTATTCTCGGGTCGGGCTCGAGACTTTGGGAGGACACGGAATGGTCGTACTCACCGGCGAGATCACCACCAAAGCGCCGATCGAGGACAGGATATACAAAGATATTGCGAAGCGCGTATATAAAGAAAATGGTTACACCGATAAGGTCAGCGTCAAAGCATTCGTTTCAAAACAAAGTCCGGAGATTCGGAAAGGCGTCGATCAAGAGGGCGCGGGAGACCAGGGAATCATGGTCGGGTACGCGACGGACGAAACGCCTGAAATGATGCCGCTTGAAGTGTGGCTGGCTCGGAAACTTGTCCGCGCGATGGGTCTGCATGATGGAAAATCGCAGGTGACGATTGAAAACGGCAAAGTGACGAACGTAATCACTTCGCTTTGCGAGAGTGGTGACCTTTCGGATGTTACCCTTGACGCCGCGTTCGATGAATTCGTCGCGCCGCTCCTCGCTGGAAAGAAAGAAAAAATTTGGATGAGAAACCCGAACGGAAAATGGAGTATCGGCGGATTCGCCGCGGACGCCGGTTTGACGGGAAGAAAGATCGTCGTTGATGCCTACGGTCCGCGCGTACAGGTCGGAGGCGGCGCCTTCTCCGGCAAAGATGCGACAAAAGTCGATCGCAGTGCCGCGTACATGGCGAGAAAAATCGCCGTTGATTTCGTGAAAAAGGGCGCGAAAGAAGCAAAAGTGTATATTTCCTACGCCATAGGCTACCCCGAACCGCTTTCTGCGGTCGCAATTGTCGACGGCAAAGAACTAAAAATAAAAGGCTACAACCTCCGCCCGCAAGCGATCATCGAAAGGCTCGACCTTCGAAAACCGCAATTTTATCAAACCGCGCAGAATGGGCATTTCGGAAACGGGTTTGTGTGGGATCTATAACCTATGTTAGGACATCCGATGTCCTGACATAGGTTATAAAAACACCAAATATAAAATGAAAGCCCGCGAAGACATTGCTGTCTTGCGGGCTTGTTGGGGAAGTTTTTTCCCAAAGCTATTGTGTTATTGTTGCGCCGCTTCGTGGATACGGCGAATCTTGTCTTGCTTGAGAAGATGATCGCGCCAGTATTTCAAAAAGCTATCGCAAAATCCGTGAGTATCTATCGCTTCCAATTCAGTAAGAGTTTTGGTTTCGCGGATTTGGTCTTTTATGAAATCCTCTATCACTTCCTGAACTTCTTCTTTGATGCTGGAATCGCAAAAGTCATAAAAGGTATAATCATGGTTTTGAAGATCTTCTTCCTTCCATACTTTCAACGCACCCTGAAGAGTTACAGATTCATTTCTTATACGCGCGACAATTTTTCCTATGACCGTCTTCATTCTACGAATATGGCAGGCATATTCGGACGTCATGTGTCCGGCGTAGTACTTGTTTTTTATCAAACCGTCAACGACACGGTGTGCATCGTAGAGTTTTTGCAATGAAGAAATTTCGTCAGAATGGTCGCTAAGATTTTCACTGAAGTCAATGAAATTTTTCCAAAATTCCGTCTCTCCATATTCCAAACCGAGCCAATCTTTTGGAGTAATGTTTTTTCCAACGCGTATTACATACGCTATAAATCGATTGTTAAGCTCCGAATCAAACCATCCATTTTTTCGAATAATTATTCCAAGGTTTGCTATCCCTGCCAGCGACGGTCGTTCATCAGAAAATACCATTTCAGCGAACAGCCTCCATAAGTCAGGACAAATCTTAAGCTCTCTTTCAATGTCATCTTGGGTGACATCTTCACCCGCCTTTGCTTTGATTGCGGCGACATCGGGAAGGGAAGCGATCTTTTCGGGCAACGAAGCGACGAAAGCAGTCCATTGTTCATCTTCATTTGGCACTGCTTCCTTTTCGATTTCACTTTCGGCGATATCTTCATTTGTTTCTGTTGAAGTTTCATCCAACGGTGTTTCAGTTTTTTTCTGCTCTTCTCTGTGCTCATTTTTTTTCTTTCCTTCGAATAGTCCGACAATGAACAAAATAATGAAAACGCAGATAATAAGCAGCGCTAACAGTACTAATTTGTTTTCTAACATTTCGATCTCCTGTGTCAATTCAGTTCTCAATTTACCATAAGGTCGGTTTAAGTATAGCATATTATATATTATATGTCAATGGTCGAAATATTTTGTTGCTGATTTTGGGGAAAGAAATATACTATAGTATATGGAAAAAAATTATCATTATCTTGGGGCGATAAGCGTGTTTTTTGTGGCGGTTCTTCTTATCTCCAATGTGGCGGCGGCGAAGATTGTTCAATTGGGATGGCTTACGTTCGACGGGGGGACGCTTTTGTTTCCGCTCAGTTATATTTTTGGCGATATCTTGACGGAGGTGTACGGATATAAACGCTCTCGGTCGGTCATTTGGCTCGGATTTTTTTCTGCCTTCATGATGTCCGCGATGTTCTTTATTGTCGGCCTGCTTCCCGCGTCTCCCGAATGGGGAGGGCAGGCGGCGTATGATACCATCCTTGGCTTTGTGCCGCGAATCGTCGGTGCGAGTTTGGTTGCGTATCTTGCCGGAGAATTCTGTAATTCTTTCGTGCTCGCAAAAATGAAGATCATGACGAAGGGTCGGTGGCTGTGGACGCGCACTATCGGTTCGACGATTGTCGGCGAACTGGTCGACAGCGCGATTTTTGTGACAATCGCTTTCGCAGGATTGTACACAACAGGTCTTCTCGTAACCATGATTGTCTCGAATTATCTTTTTAAAACCGCCGTGGAGATTTTGTTCACTCCCGTCACCTATCGTGCAGTTGCATGGCTGAAAAAGAACGAAGCCGAGGATTATTACGACTACGACACGAATTTCAATCCGTTCGCGGTAAAATAAAATAGCACCGAGCTGATATCAGGATCGGTGCCGGTGTCGGTTGCTTAATTTAAACGACGACCCTTCTTTTGGGGCGGTGTGTTTTCTATACTCCCTCCGATCGCGGCTGCGAGTCTTAGGGCTTCTTCGCTGCCGGTTACCAAGTTGACGAGCAGAAGGTTTGCGAGATCTTTTGTCGTTCCTTTTTCGATCGACGCAAGTGTAATACAGAGCACGGCAGCGGCAAGTTGCAGTTGCTCGTCATTAGTTGTTTTCATTTTTGCGGCGAGGTCTCTCATCGCCAGTAACGCTTCATCTCGTGTTATGGTTTGAGGCATTTGTTTCTCCTTTCGTATGTGTGTTGTAAATTTCTTTTTTTGAATAATACATTAAAAAGATATAAAAGTCAACTGTTTTCCGGAGATCTGATTAAATATCCACCGATAAAATACGCGCTACCGCGTTTGTATGATAAAATATCTTCATACTATACTTATATTTATGGAAGAAAATAAAAACACGATGAACCCGCTAAAACCTTCGCTTAGAGAGAGGCTAACCGCTCTAAAGGCGTCGTTTTTATCGAAATATCCCGGATTGTGGGGATATCATAAAATGTCTCCCGAACATATGTCGCATCACCGCGCGTCGTGGATGCTTATTTCAGAGCTCTCGCTTCTTATTTGTATTTTGGCGGGAGCTTTTCTTTTACGCAGCACTTCAAACATTCGTTCTAATGTTGAGTACGGGCAATCGTATCAGCTGGTTAGCGAAAAACTTTCGGAACATGCGCCGATCACTATTAATTTGCCGCCGGGACTTTCTGCTTCGGATGCAGCGAAAGGAATTACGTTTGATCCGAACATTAAAGGTTCGTGGCAATCGGCACTTACAGAAAACGAGATCATTTGGAAACCGAGCGAACCGCTCAAGATAGGAACGTATTATTCTGTCGACCTCACCGCCGCGGGAACACACCTTCGCGATGATTTTCTCGTAGACGAAGACCCCGCCGTCCAAGCAATTTTTCCTTCCGATAAAAGCGAGGTAAACGAAAATTCGAGCGTTACGATTGTGTTCAACCGTCCGATGGTGCCGATGACAACATTGACCGAACTTGAAAATAAAGCGCTCCCGATCACGCTCACTCCAAAAACTGAAGGGCGATGGAAATGGATCAGTACGCGCAATGTGCAATTTATTCCAAAAGATCGATTGTTCCGTTCGACTAAGTACACGATTTCGATCGGCTCGGGACTCGTATCAATGGACGGTCTTCCTGTACAGGAAAAAACGCAAACATTCGTCACACGCCCAATTCGCTATTCCAATTTGAGCCAAGGACAAATGAACTTCAATCGTCCGATTTCTATCACGTTCAACCAACCTGTCGACATCGATAGAACGATCCGCGAAATTTCAGTTACTAATGTTTCAAAAAATTCCGGCGTTCCGTTCGTCGCCGAATATGCCGTTACGAAAAGTTACGATCGTTCTTTAAAAAAGGAGGTAGAATTCATCAACCGCGTCGTCATAAATATTTATCCGAAAGAAGATCGATTCGGCCGCGCGAGACTTTGGGATTTTACAACGAATTATCAGTTGGCGATAAAAAAGGCATACCCGCTCGAAGGCGACATAATTTTGAATCAGCCGAATGGTACTGCCATACAAATACCGGAAATAATTTCATCCCTGTCGGCAACGTCAAAACGTTCGGGACAGGTGCGGCTCGACCTCTTTGATCCGGAAGGCTCGCTCGTCGTACATTTTTATGAAGAAGTTGATCGCGCAAGTTCGAAGATCAGCGCAAAAGCTCTCCAAAAAGTTGAGTACGGTGAAAAATGCGCCGAAGACTCGGATGGAAATGTTGCGTACCTCCCGACGGGTGAATGCGAAAAAGTCACCGATAAAAAAGTTTTGGTTCTCAGTTTTGACCCGAAGGCGCTTGCGTTGTCGGAGAATGTACCCGTCGTGTTTGAGCAAATTTATACGACCTCCGGTTTGCAGATAAACGCGGAAAAGATTACGAAAAATATCCGTGTGTATCCGAAATTTGCCGTAAGCGCCATTTCTCCGGCGAACGGCGAAAAATCGGCAAGTCTGATACAGGCGGTCGTATGTTCGAACACGCCAATAAAACCGGTACCGAAAGAAGAATACAAAAATTCGCTCAGCGCATCCGGCTATTTGGTTTTCGGTGGATGGGAAAATTCGTACCCGGTGGGAATTGGGAATTCATTTTGCAAGAACGGAGAATTTTTGACGAACATTCGTTATGGCTTGTTGCCTGAAACAAAATACTCGCTGACGGTAAGATTGGAAGATGAGTTTTCTCAGAAAATAACAAAGTCTGTTTCGTTCACAACGCGCAAACCCGAATCGCAATATACGCGCTTCTATAATATGCAGAAGGCGTACAACGTCACAACACCGGGAAAAACAAAATTGACATATGCCGTTGAAAATCTTGAATACGTACATTTGCACATCTGTAAACTCTCCGCAGAAGCGTTCCTGAAAGCGACCATCAATCAGCCGAAAAATACCGATGCACCATCAGTGTCTGCGTGCAGCAGTGTAAAAACCGACAGAATCGAACTGCCGAAACGTTATTGGGTCAACAATTATTTCCAGATCGATCTTTCGACGTATTTCACTGACACGCTTGGTCAGTATATGGTCACGTTCAGTAATCCCCTGTACCGCGAAGAGTATGGCGATAGACGACCGATCTATGACCGTACATTCGTGAGCGTCACTCGCCTCGCAATCGGCGAAAAGAAGGTGCAGTGGAACGCAGATTATTATGCGGGCAACCGTGAGCAATATGAAGGGCGAAAACTTTCCGACACGCCGCTTAATCCCGGACAAAATTTGTATTGGATCTCTCGATTTAACACGCTCCAGCCGCTCGCGGGCGCCGTCGTTTCCAACTATACGCAGGAAGGAACGCCTAATTACAGCGAACGAAACACAAATCCTATTCAAAAAGGCACATCGATCGTCACGAACGCCGAAGGTATCGCAAAGGGCGATGTTACGCAAAATATCGTCGGCACGATAGTATCTTACGGGATAGACAGCGCGGTCATTACGCCGTGGGCCGATCAATTACAGTATGCGATGAGTGCCCAAAATGCCGGAAAAACATATCTCTACACAGACCGTCCGATCTATCGGCCCGGACAAGAAGTATTTTTGCGCGGTATCGATCGCGTCGGGTATGACGGTACGTATGAAGTGTTCCGTGACAAAGATGTCGGTGTTAAAGTGTTCGACAGCAAAGGTAATGTTTTGTATGATCAAAAATTGCCGATAAGTTTGTACGGAACGTTTTCGTCGAGTGTAATTTTAAAAAGCGATGCGCCGCTCGGTTCGTACCGCATCGAGGCATTCGGGAATTCGACGTGGTTCGACGTTGAAGAATACGTCGGCGCCGCTTTCAAAATCGAATCCAAAAGCGAAAAGCCGGAATACATCGCCGGAGAAAATATGAAGGTGAATGTCGACGCGCAATATTATTTTGGCGTTCCCGTTGCAAATAGCGAGGTAAGTTACACGGTAACGTCGCAAGATTACTATTTCGATAAGTACAAAGACGAGTATTTCAATTTCGGGAACGGCTGGTATGATTGCTACTCATGCGGTTACGGCGATCGATATGTGTTCCGCGGAAAGACGCAAACCGACGAGAACGGAAAAGCGAGCATTGAGAAAAAACTCGACTTCTCGGAATTTTATAAAGACGAGAGCGGGGATTCAAGTAAAATTTTCGTCGTTGACATCACCGTCAAAGATACAAGCGGTCGCAGCGTTTCTTCGCAGCAATCGTTCATTGTTCATCGCGGACAATTTTATCTCGGTGTAAAAACCGATACCTATTCTACAGCTAAAAATAAAGAGTTTACAATTCGCGGAAAAAGCGTCGACACGGAAGGGAAGCCGCTTCGCGTGAGCAATATTTCACTTGAGATCAATAAAATAACGTGGGAGACTTTTAAACGTCGCGAAGTTGACGGAGGATTTTATTACCGCTCCGAGCAGAAAAAAACATCGGTCAAAAAAGAAACGATCCGCACTGACGGCGACGGCGACTGGAACGGGAAATATTCGCTCGCGGACGAAGGCGAGTATGAGATACAACTTGCTTCAAGAGATTCTCTCGGGAATACGGTTACGACGAAGACGAGTATGTACGTGTACGGTTCGGGTCAGGCGGATATTCGGGAGACGAATAATAACACGCTTGAGATTGCGACGGAAAAACTTGACGTTTCTGTCGGCGACAAGGCGAAGATCATCATCAAGTCTCCGTTCAAAAAAGCGAAGGCGCTCATTACGACCGAGCGCGGAAAAATTTTCGACTACCATATTGTCGATGTCGACCGGAGTATGTTCGATTACGCAATACCGATCCGTGCGGAATATGCGCCGAATATTTATGTTTCCGTACTTCTGCTTTCCGACGGTCCCGAAATTAAGTTCGGACAGGTGGAGTTTCGCGTGAATGCCGACCAATATAAATTGAACATCAATGTTACACCGGATAAAACAAAATATCTTCCGGGCGAAAAAGTAACGCTCAGTGTTTCGACAACCGATCATCTTGGCAAACCTGTCCCGGCGGAAGTTTCGCTCGCTGTCGCCGATCTTTCCGTGCTTGCACTCAAAGGCAATCCGAAAAAAAATCCGCTCGTATTTTTCTACAACGGTTTCCCTCTGACGGTAACGACCGCGAGCAATATAAAAAATATCCTTGAAGAGATGGACATTCCTGTCGGCACGAAAGGCGGCGGCGGAGGCGACCCGGCGGATCTGGCAACCAAAAAACGCGGAATTTTTAAAGATACCGCGTACTGGGAAAGTTCCGTCGTCACCGATGAAAAGGGAAAAGCGAGCGTTTCGTTCACTCTTCCTGACAACCTCACGACATGGCAGATCGAATCGCTTGGAGTAACGGAAGATACAAAACTCGGCGTCGATTACAAAGAAATCATGGCGGCAAAACATCTGATGGTTATTCCGCTCAAGCCGCGTTTCATCATTCCGGGCGATGAATTTTACATCGGTGCGAAAATTTTTAATCAGACAGAAAAAAGAGAACGTTTCAGCGTAACTATCGATAGCGCGACACTTGAACTGCTTGATACAGAACCGAAAACGATTTCCATTAATACCGGAAAAACAGATACCGTATATTTTAAGGTGAAAGCACCGACAAAAATGCAGGATGGCGTTCACACCTTTGTTCTCTCGGCTAAGGGTGCCGGCAATGAAGACACTGTTGAAAACACGATACCGATCACTAGAAATGACACGTACGAAACGGTGGCGACCGCGAACTTCACGAAGACGAACCTCACGACGGAATACATTTATGTTCCCGAAGGTGTTGTTATGGATAAAGGCGGACTGACCATTAATGCGAACGCGACCATGGCGGTATTTCTCGGCGACTCGATAAAATATCTTGCTTCATATCCGTACGGATGCTCTGAACAACTCGCGAGTAAATTGAGCGCGATCGGGATTGTTCGTCGGGGAATGAACGTGAAAAATGTCGGCGACAAAGTGAAGCTTCCCAATATCACTTTTGAAGGAAAGTCGTACACGGCGGAAGAAGCGGTAAAACTCGGATTGAACCGCCTCTACAATTCGCAATATTCTGACGGAAGTTTCTCGTATTACCCGGGTATACAGTCGGACTATTATCTTACACTGCATGTTGTCCGCGCACTCGAAAATCTCAGAAAAGCCGGATTTGAGGTAAACACGGAATCACTAAATAGAGCGAGTAATTATTTGTATTCGAGAATTACCACCGATTATAAATTGAACCAGGACCGCGATCTGGTAATTTTGACCGCGTATATTTTGAACGATATAGAAAGTCTGAGCGGAAAGAAAGGCGACCTACAAACGCTCGTTCTAAACGCGATCAAAGATAAAAAATATCTCAACGAAGACATGAGCAGTATGACACTCGCATATCTCGCTATCCTCACTGCGGATAAAAGCTATTCGAGAACGACAGCGGCACTTGTTATGACGACGCTCGAAAATCGCATTGATATCGACGGTCGCGGCGCGTACTTGAAAGGGAATGCTCGCAATCAAATTTATCGGTTCTACGAAACACGCGCCACGGATACAGGGCTTTTGCTCAAAGCGCTTGTTGCGCAAAAGATCGAACACCCTCTGATCGATAAGATCATGAGGTGGCTCCTTCGGAGTCGCGATAAAGACGGCGCTTGGGGCTCGACCAATACGACGCTCGCGGTGATCGACGGAATGACCGATTACCTGAATTGGCAGAGAGAAACCGAATCTGATTTTCTTTTGACCGGAAACCTCGACGGAAAAAAAGTGTTCGGTTTTGACTTCAATAAAAACACGATACTCGACACCTTCACGCAATTCCTCCCAATCGATGCTTTCCCGCAAAATAAAACCGTTACGCTAAAATTCGATCGTCAGAACCGCAACGAATTGAAAAACAATTTCTACTATGATATGTCTCTCAAGTATTTTCTACCCGTCGACAAGATCGCGCCGAGAGATGAAGGAATAACGATCACCCGCGAACTCTTCAAGGTTGCCGATGCGGAAAACAAAACGCCGGTTCGGAACGCCAAAGTTGGCGATGTACTCCGCGGAAAGATAACCATTACTGCACCAAAAGATTACAACTTTGTTTCCATCGAAGATTTCATCCCCGCCGGATTTGAGCTCGTGAATTTCGACCTCGCGACAGAAGATCAGAGTTTACTTAAAAACGATAACTCAAATATCGATAACAATAACGGACGGGGCGGTGCGTACGGCTTGGATTATGGAGCCACCGCCCTACTCGCTGTACCGAATACCACAGTAGAATCCGCCGGATTCTTCAAACGAAGCTGGCTCGGGATCAAAGAATTCTTCCTCGGCACACAAGAAACACCGATACCCGCAACCCCTGAAAACACAGTTTCGGGACAAACAAATCTCCCAAATCTTGACCAAGTTCAAAAGCTAACAAGAACCTTCTACTCCGACAACAAAGAACTCCACGACGACAGACTCTTCCTCTTCAAAGAGCACTTGTCTCCGGGAGTTTACGAATATGAATATTATATAAGAGCTTTGGTTCCAGGCACGTTCCATCATCTGCCGGCACGGGTGGAGGAGATGTATCTGCCGGAGGTGTTTGGACGAACCGCGGGCGAATATTTTGTGGTAGAGTCTTAAACAACCAAAGCTCAAAGTGGTGTTATCGATGCACCAACACCAAGAAGCATAAAGTGAGGGAATGAAATTAAAGAGCCCCGGGTGGCCGGAGCTCTTATGTGGTGTGATTATTTATTGGGTTTGTTTTTTTCTTCGAGTTTTTGCATGATCTTGTCCCACAGATCTTTTATTTGCGCGGCTTGTTCTTGCAAAAGTTTAACCTCGCCGCGGAGTTTTATGTATTCGGTCATTTCAGCTGTGGCTTTGGAATACAAAGCCGGAACGTCTGCTCCTTGTCTTGCTAAGGCTGAAAATGTGGTGAAGGGAACGATGTCGGCATATGCATGACCAAATACTATCCCAAGCGGCACTGTTTTAGTGAGGGGGAAACCGACGGCCTCATGTGCCACCAATTCAAAATAGGTGATCGCACGTACCGCGCGGCAGTGTGCAGCCCGAGTTTTCTTTTCCAGACCAATAAACTGTTCTGTTTTTAAAAATTTACTTGAACCGTTCAATAACTTGACAATATCAGTTATTTTAAGACCGGCATCTTTCAGTATCATCTGTGATTCTTTTGTCAGGTCTGTTTCAAAGTAGATCCTTTGAAGACCGCCCGCCGTAGTGTTCATGATCATTCTCCTCTCTCATATTGCGGTTGATTAATAAAAATTTTATATCTGTATGTATAGTAACATAATAAATAATTTATGTCAACTCATCCTCAAAGTTTGACTGCATTTTATATTTGTATTATAATAAAATAAGAAATGCAAGTTTTTTAATTTTTGGGAGAGTATTATGAATACGTATGTAGAATCTTGGCGCGGAGATTATGAACGTCCGATCGTTGGATCCACTGAATGGTTTACTCGTACTTGCCAGTCCTTGTCGCTTTCTTTTGATGCAAAGCGGAAATACACGGAAGACGGGATTGCGCTTCCTCTCCCGGGTTACTCCGTGGTGAATTGGCTGGAAAAAAATTCGGCTCATGCTGTGGAAATCGTTGCCGGTGAATTGAAACACGAGTTTACTGCTCGTAACCTATCTCCTTTCACCGCGTTTCTTCCTCCTTCCACATATCACGTCACTTTGTATGACCTTATGTTGTTCCCATCCGAAGATACGGAGAAAAACATTATCTTCCCGGTGGAACGAGCTTTTACTCATGCAGCTCAAATGGGACCGGTCGCAGGAGGTAAGCTTTCCGGTATTTCTATCTGCGCAGGTACGTCTATCGTCGTGTGGGTCCGCTTCGAGAAACACGAATGTTTAGAAACGATAGTTTCACTTCGGCATCATTTGCATAGGGAGCTTGTCCCGCTCATCGGACCGGTCCTGGCGCCTCCGGAGTCGTTCCTTGGACATGTTACACTCGCATATTTCACCCGTGATGTGGGGGAAATTGAGTACCGAAACCTTAACGAAATTCTTTGCCGTTACTCCTCATCCAACCTTGGCGAATTACGGATTGGTCGCGCAGAGCTTCGTCGTTTTAACACGATGGACCACTGGAACGAACCGCTTATGGCTATTGCGCTTGGAAACGATAAATAACAGCGAATGTAAAATTTCCGAATAATGACACACCGTACAGATTGACGCAATTCCTGCAGATATCTTCCCAACCTTCGCTCTGTGAAGTTTGGCGGCTAGCAACGTGTAAAGGCGTGTTTATTAACAGCTGTCGCATCAATGCGCTTCGGGGATCCGAAGCGCTTTTTTATGCACATTTTTAACGGTAGATTCATGAAGAATGTGATATACTGAAGTAAGTAAAATTCGTATAATAAATAATTAAACACTCTATGAAGTTTCTGAGGTTCATCAAAAGCCATAAAAAGAAAATAATTTTCTTTTCTATTATCATCGCCCTCATTGGAGCCGGCGCTTGGAATATGCGGCCGAAACCTCCGGTGTATGAATATGTGACGGTTGTCAAACGCGATATTATTCAAGAGGTGAGTGTGACAGGACGTGTTACTCCGGCGGACGACGTTTCTTTGGCGTTTCAAACGGGCGGACGCATCGCAAAAACATATGTAAAAGTCGGTGATCTTGTCAAAGTGGGAGATATTCTTGCGGAACTCACGAAAGCTGACCTCCGCGCGAATCTCGAACAAGCTAACGCACGCGTCGAGGCGGAGCGTGCAAGACTTCGACAGCTCCGCGAAGGCACGAGACCTGAAGAGGTTGATGTACAGAAAGTGAGAGTGACAAATGCTCAGTTGGCGTATGAAAACGTAAAAAAGAATGTTGTCACAGTAATCGCCGATGCCTACACAAAAACGGACGATGCGGTTCGCAATAGAATTGATCCGTTTTTCAGGAACCCGCGCACCGCAACTCCCGAAATAATTTTCTCTACAAATGACTCGGTCACTCAATCATATCTGCAATCAAGCCGCGTTGATATCGAGAGCATGCTTGCTGCGTGGAAAAATGAAAATGTTTCGATCCAAATATCATTTGATCCCGCGATCGTTGCCTCCGCAAAAGATCATCTCATTCAAACGAGAGTGTTTCTTGATAAAGCCGCTGTTGCCTTAGGAATGTCATTTCCTACAGCTTCCGTACCGCAAACATCTATTGACGGATACAAAACGGACATCTCCGCCGCTCGTGTCGTTATCAACACCGCCCTTACTGCGCTTGAGGCTGCGACGGATGCGCTTTCGGTATCAAAGTCAAATGTTGATCTGGAAAACTCCGCTCTTGCGCTTAAACTGGCGCCGACTCTCACAGAGACAATCAGTGCCCAGGTTGCCGTCGTCAACCAAATGAATGCTAATGTACTTTCTATTGAAGCCGATCTGCAGAAAACGGTTCTTAAAGCGCCCATTGACGGTGTGATAACGAAGCAAGACGCAAAAACGGGCGAGATCGTTACACCGGGAGTCCCCGTTGTCTCTATCATCTCGAAAGATAAATATTTAATCGAAGCATATATTCCCGAAGCGGATATAGCAAAGATCAAACTCGGAGATATCGCTTCCGTTACTCTCGACGCGTACGGTGATACGGTAAAATTTTCAGCGGTCGCATTATTTACGGACCCTGCCGAAACGATTCTTGAAGGGGTTGCCACATACAAAATGAAATTTCAGTTCAACGAGGATGATGAAAAGATCAAACCGGGAATGACCGCGAACATCGATATCAGAACAGCAAAACACGACGGAGTTCTCTCTCTGCCTCAGCGAATTATCATTCGAAAAGAAAATGAATCGTTCGTGCAGATTTTGGAAAACGAAAAAATAAAAGAAATTTCTATTGCCACCGGACTTCGCGGTTCGGACGGAAATACGGAAATACTTTTCGGACTGGCGGAAGGGCAGAAAGTAGTGGTACCAAAGAATTAACAGTTAAAATCATGTACTAAGGTCTTCCCTTAAGGAGGAATGACGGGGAAAGGGGAGACCTTGGGGAATGATTTTGTCATTTTTAGTATGTCACTCATCGAAATAAAAAATCTGAAAAAGAAATTTCCCGATGGCACAGTAGCGCTTCATGGCGTTACTTTTGCCGTTGAAAAAGGTGAATTTCTGGCGATCATGGGACCGTCCGGATCGGGGAAGTCGACACTGCTCCATATTCTCGGTTTTCTCGACGCACAGACTTCCGGCACATACCATTTTGACGGCAGAGAAATGAAACAACACGAAGAAGAAGAGCTCGCACATATCCGCAATAAAAAAATGGGATTCGTGTTCCAAGCGTTCAATCTTTTGCCGCGCACGACCGTGTATCAAAACGTATTGCTCCCGCTCTATTATTCCGATATTCCGGAAGCCGAATGGGATTCGAGAGTTGCCGACGCTATTAAAGCAGTCGGTCTTGAAACGCGCGCCGATCACGAATCATCTGAACTCTCCGGAGGAGAAAAACAGCGAGCAGCGATCGCGAGAGCTCTCGTCACCGATCCGCAAATCATCTTCGCCGACGAACCGACCGGAAATCTCGATTCAAAATCCGGTCAGGTTATCATGGAAATACTGCAAGACCTGAACGAACGCGACGGCAGAACAATCATTTTAATCACCCACGAAACCTACACCGCCGAAAATGCACAAAGGATTATTCATATGCTGGATGGAGAAATAGAAAAAGACCATATTGTCGAACATAGGAAGTCTGCCAAAAAGAAATTTGAGAAGTAACGGACGATTAAAGATTACTGATTACAGATTAAAGAATATAACTTATGCAAAATAATATTTTTGAAGAGATCAAAAAAATAAATGAACATGGGCAGGAGTTTTGGCGTGCTCGGGATTTATATAAATTGCTAGGGTATACCGAATATGGGAAATTTTTGCCGGCGATTGAACGAGCAAAAGACTCTTGTAAAAACAGCGGGCAAGAAATAGATTTGCACTTCGCTCATGTGAGCGAACCCCAAAAATCTCGAAACCAGTATGGGGAAACTAAAGGGCAAATTATTTCTGATTATTCGCTTTCTCGTTACGCGTGTTATCTTATCGCTCAAAACGGTGACCCGCGAAAAGTTGAGATTGCTAAAGCTCAAACGTATTTTGCAATACAAACCAGACGACAAGAAACGCAGGATTTGCTAGCTGAAGACAGAAAACGTGTTTTTTTACGGGCTGAAATGACGGAACACAACAAAAAACTTGTGAGTGCGGCAAAGTCTGCCGGCGTTACCAATTACGCGAATTTTCAAGATGCGGGATATATGGGGCTTTATGGCGGTTTGCGACAAAAAGATATTCATCAAAAAAAGAAGCTGAAAGAAAAAGAGGGTATTTTAGATCACATGGGAAGCGAAGAACTCGCCGCCAATTTGTTTCGCGCTACGCAAGCCGAAGCGAAACTGAAGAGAGAAAATATCCAAGGACAAGATCGAGCCAACATCGCCCACAATATCGTCGGCAAAAAAGTCCGAAAAACCATTCAAGACCTCGGCGGAACTATGCCCGAAAAATTACCAACGCCGACAGATATTAAAGAATCAAAAAAGAGAATTAAACAAACATCAAAAAATTTGCTGAAATAATAATATGGAAAGCGAGAAACAAAAAGAAGTTTTATATACAAAAGAATGGTTTCAAAACCGCGCGATCAACTCTCTTGAAAAAATAGACGAGGGCTTGTGGGATTATTCTGATCCGCTCTTTCAATATGAATCACAGGGTGCTGATGTATACGAATCGATACAAGAGGAAGATACCCTTTATTCTCAACTTGTGACAAAACCGGAAAGGGAATATTTACAGGAAATTGCGCCGGATATTGTTTCCGAACTACCGAACGGATTTGAATATATTGACCTCGGTCCCGGTACTGAGCACAAAGAGCAGTTTATTTTTGACTCTGCGAAAAAACAAAATAAATATTTTACGTACACACCCGTGGATATAAATGACCATTTTTTGGAACAATCCGATAGCTATGCATTAAAACAGGGCGTGCGAACAAACCCTCTTCGGCTTTCTTTCGAGGAACTTCCGGAAAAACTTAGCAAATCATCTACTCAGTGTTTCGTGTCTCTCGGTCTTACTTTTTCAAATTCTCATCCGGAAAAAATTTTGAATTTATTAAAATCAATTGCTGGGGACGAAGGCTATGCTTTTATAAATGCGCAAATACGTGAAAGAACGGACATGGAAGCGCTGCTGAGAGCTTATTCGGGAGATACGTATAAGGCTTTTGACCCAAAAATGCAATTACTTGGTATTGATCCCGAAAAGGATATTTTAGAAAGAGAAACCGATGATGGAATTCGTGTATGGTATGCAATTAAAAATTCAAATGAAATTCTTAATTCAAAAGGAATAAAAAAGGGAGATAAATTACTCGTGTTTCAATCGCTTCGTTACAGTAAAGAAACTCTTGAAAAAGAAATTTCAGAAGTTTTTCCGAAGTATACTCTTTATGATACAGGAAAATCATTCATCGGCTCACTTTGTCGTCCGTGACTTTACAGACCTTATGGACTTTATGACTTTATGAACTTCTCATTATGCACTGGAAACACATATTAAAAACTTCGCTCCGCGCGCTTGCGGTGAACAAATCTCGTTCTCTTCTCACTATCCTCGGTATCGTGATAGGCATTTCGTCTATCATGATCATCATGTCGCTCGGGGCGGGGGCGGAGAATCTTATTTTGGGGCAGGTGCAGGGGATCGGCTCAAAAACGGTAGCGATCATTCCCGGACGCCAGCCGTCGGGGCCATCGGATGTTGCGCAGATGTTTACGGACTCATTGAAGCAAAAAGATATTGATGCGCTCCGAAAAAAAGAAAATGTTCCCGAAGCGGAACTGGTCATGCCGATCGCGCTCGGCGCCGACACGGCGTCAATTGGCAACGAGACATATCGTATTACCATTTTTGGTGCGACGGACGCTATTCAAAAAATGCTTGACGCGTATCCCGACCGAGGAATTTTTTACAGTGAAGATGACGTGAAAGAATATGCGACTAATATCGTTATTGGAAATAAAATTGCGGAAAAACTTTTTTCGAATGAAGACCCAATCGGACAAAAACTTCGCATTAAAGGCAAGAATTTTCGTATTGTCGGAGTATTACCTTCGAAAGGGAGCGGGATTTTCAATTTTGATGAAGCGGTTCTCATGCCGTACACGACCGCACAGCAATATGTTTTTGGAACGAAGTTTTTTCAACGTATTATCGTACAAATTTATTCGGAGGACATGATCGGCACAGCCGTTACCAATATCGAAAGCACGCTTCGTAATTCACACAATATTATCGACCCCGCAAAAGATGATTTCTTCGTAGAGACTCCTGCGGATATTCTCAAAAGCCTCAACGTAATAACAACAGCACTCACACTTCTTCTCTCTTCGCTCGCCGCGATCTCGCTCGTCGTCGGAGGCATCGGTATTATGAATATCATGCTCGTATCAGTCACGGAACGTACGCGCGAAATAGGTCTTCGGAAGGCGATTGGTGCGACAGAAGGTGACATTCTTGAACAATTTCTTATGGAAGCAATAATGCTCACGTCGCTTGGCGGTTTTATAGGTATCGGACTTGGAACAGGTTTTTCAATACTCTTTGCATTTATGATAAATAAATTCGGGGGAATCTCGTGGACGTTCGTATTTCCCCTGACCGGCGCAATTCTTGGTCTCGGAACAACGGTTGCGATGGGTTTATTGTTTGGAATTTATCCTGCCAGAAGAGCCGCAAAAATGGAACCGATCGAAGCGCTACGATTTGAATAATATGTATGAAGCTCAAACATATCATTAAAATATCTTCAAAAAGCATCGTCGTTAATAAGTCGCGCTCGGCGCTGACGATTCTTGGGATTGTTATCGGGATCGCGTCCATTATTGCGATTATGTCGCTTGGAGACGGTGCTTCGGCGCTTATCAAGTCGCAGATTGAAGGTATTGGGTCGCAGACGATTGCAATTGAACCGGGAGGGGAACCGACGAGTGTCACCGACATGGCGCAGATGTTTACTCAATCTCTAAAACAAAAAGACATTGACTCGCTGAAAACAAAAGAAAATGTTCCCGGCTTAAAATCGATAATGCCGGAAGTATACGGCGGCGTTTCCGGATCGTATGAAAATGAAACCTACCGATTTACCGTGGTCGGCGTCTCTGAACTTATGCAATCGATCATGAATCTGGAGATCGACAAAGGAATTTTTATCAGCGAGGATGACGTAAAACAATCGGCAAATGTCGCTGTACTCGGTGCAAAAGTTAAAACAAAACTTTTTGGAGCGGATGACCCGATCGGAAAAAAGATAAAAATAAAAGGAGTGAATTTGAGGATAATCGGAGTTCTGTCTTCTAAAGGTTCTTCTCTTATGAGTATGGACGAGATGGTCGCCGTACCGTATACCACTGCACAGAAATATATTTTGGGAACGAAACATTTTAATGAAATTATCGTCCTTGCTGATCCGAGTATTCCCATTAACCAAACCGTTTCTGATATTAAATCAACCCTCAGAATTTCACACGATATTACCGATCCGACAAAAGACGATTTTCATGTCAGCACCGCCGCTGATATTCTTGAAAAAATCGGTACGGTCATGACTGCTCTCACAATCCTTCTCGCCTCTGTTGCGGCGATATCTCTTCTCGTCGGAGGTATTGGCATCATGAACATCATGCTTGTCTCCGTGACGGAGCGTACGCGAGAGATAGGTCTCAGAAAAGCGATCGGAGCCACAGAAAGCGAGATACTCTCTCAGTTTTTAGCGGAAGCGGTAATACTGACAGCAATAGGCGGAATTATCGGCGTACTATTCGGCGCTTTCGTCTCGCTTTGTTTCGCGTTCGCAATAAATACCTTTTCAACCATCGACTGGATCTACATTTTTCCGATCCGTGGAGCCGTGATCGGTATTATCGTTTCTACAACCATCGGACTTATTTTCGGCTATTTCCCCGCAAGGAGAGCGGCAAAAAAAGAACCGATCGTGGCGCTCAGGTATGAGTGAGCTTCTTAATACTAGCAGTAGTGTTTCTATTAATTTTTAATTAAAAGAATTTAGAAAAACCCGTACAAAAAGTACGGGTTCTGGTTATTGCGGGATGATATATTACCACTTTGAGCAGAATTTATCCATTACTGTCTGATCAGGGTATCCTTCCTTGAAAGTTACGCTTGAGACAAAACCTTCTGTTTCTTCATAAATAGTTATTGTGTGGTCGTATGAGTCATCGTATGAAGTATTGTGGTCTTGAGCCGATATGTCAAAATAATGAACCCACACGGTCTCACCATTCTTTACACAGTAAGTTGAATGATCATTAACCGCGACTCGACGGCCGTTGTTCTTCAGAAAAACGCTGCCGAGTCCGGAATAAAATGCACTATTAATATCTCGTTCGATCTGCTGCTTGACTTCGTTTCTTTCTTCTTTAGTCAATTTCGAGACAGATGAGTGGGAGTTACTTTGTTGGACACCCGTTGTGCCGGTATGATTTGGGTCTTCGGACGAGATTGTGCAGGATAAAAGCAACAGTGAAGCGGCTATGGTAAAAGTGTGTCTGATTTTCATTTTTGGATTCCTGTGTGGTGTTGAAAATGCAATTCCGAAGTTATTCTATATAACAGTTGACATTTTGTCAATATTTCCGCTTTGGTTCAAATGTAAGTTTATAGTATAATAGGAAAATGAATACGGTAACCATACTTCTCATTGTATTATTGGCACTGGCGCTTGGCGCTTTGTTTGCCGTCATATTTGTAAGCAGACAAAAAAAGCCCACACTCGGACCGGACCAGGGAATGATGATGCTTCAGAATCAGCTCGCCTCACTGCAGCAGATCATGGATAAAAAGCTGGGAGAATCACAGAACGCGACGCTTCGGCAGTTTTCGGAATCTCAGAAATTGATGCAGGATATAAATTCGGAGATGAAAAAACATCTTTCCGAGGTGACGAAGGCGGTGACGGAAACGAACGAAGGATCGAAACAGGTTTTGGGAATTACTGAAGAATTGCATAATCTCCAAAAAGTTTTGACGAACCAAAAACATCGCGGAAGTTTGGGGGAGGCGAGTTTGGAACTTATTTTGGGGAATGTATTGCCACCCGACGCATATCAATTACAATACCCGTTTTCCGACAACGACAAAGTTGACGCAGTCATCAAAACCAAAGACGGCATGATTCCTATCGATGCAAAATTCTCGCTCGATAATTACAACAGGATAATCAACGAATCGGACCCAACAAAAAAAGCGGAAATCGAAAAAGATTTTATCGCCGACCTGAAAAAACGCATTGATGAAACCGCGAAATATATTCGCCCGACCGAAGGCACATTGCCGTTCGCTATGATGTACATTCCAGCCGAAGGAATCTATTACGACCTCCTTGTCAATGAAGTTGGCGCGATAAAATCCAACACCAGAAGTTTGATTGATTACGCCTACAAAGATAAACACGTTATTATTGTTTCGCCTACGACATTTTCTGCCTACTTAAGTTCGGTTTTGTACGGTTTCCGAGCTTTCAAGATCGAGGAATCTGCCCGGGATATTTCGAAGCGCGTGGAAGAACTCGGAAAGCACTTGAAAGCCTACGATGAATATTATAAAAAACTCGGAAATTCCATCGGTACGGTCGTCGGCCACTACAACAGCGGTTCTAAGGAATTACACAAGATCGACAAAGACATAATTAAAATAACAGGGAATGGAACGGGGGTTGAACCGTTGACGTTGGATAAACCAAGTAGCGAGGAATAAAAAATTTGACATTATTTTGTTATAATGCTATTATAGAGTCCGACGTCAACAATCAAAACAAAGGAGTCCAAAAATGGCTATCAGTAAAGTAAAAACAGTATACGCTTGCGAAAATTGCGGGTGCGAGTATGAAACAGCAGAAAGTGCCGATAGCTGCGAGAAGGAGGATGAGAAAAAACAAAAATTTGAAATTTTTCTTAAAGAATACAAAGGGGCAAAGGCAACTCTGTTGGCTATGCAAAAAAGACTACAGGCTGAATGCCCTCATGCAAATAGCCTGATAATAAGAGAAGAATCAGTGCTCATCTCGGATAAGTATGTCGTGGAATACACCAAGCGGTGCGAAGTCTGTGAACATATATGGATAGAAGAACAGTAATCTTCCGATGGTTTCCACTATATAGAGAGTCAATTTAATAAGATTGACTCTCTATTTTTTTATTAAAAGTATAATAGAAAAAGCGGAGAAGATAGAAAAGAAAATATATGACAAGAATGAACGATCACCAGAGAGAGAAGAATAACAAGTAAAAAATCACTTGGTGGTAAAACCCCCAAGTGATTTTCTTTTTACTTTAAACTCTCTTTTAAGTCTTCAAGATTTTTCCATTTCTTATCAAGCACTTTATCGTATATTTCCTGTCCCGTAATGGAAATTTTGTTGTCGTTTCGGTATTTTTTACACTCTAAAATAAGTTCTTTATGTTCGTCAGAAATATTTTTGAGTTCGTGGTTATTTTTTCTTCTCGCGAGTTCTGTTTCATCCATAAACCAGATATCAATTTTCCATTTTTCACCGTCAACTATTTCTTTCATGCCGATATAATATCCGTCGGGAAATTCTTTTCCTTTGCGAGGATCATCCCAATCTCCACTGATAAAGTAACTTCTGAATTTTTGTTGAGAATAAAGGTCTCTGAATATTTCAAAAATTTCTTCAATTGTATATTTCGATTCCCTTGCGACACTGATATCGATATCACCGTGCATCATCAGATCATAAGAATATGATCCCGTGAAATGAACTTTCCCGAATTTTGACAGCGTCGCTTCCAATCCCGTCTTTTGAAGCAGGAGGTCAGCTTTTAATTTCCATTCTTTGCTGATATTAATTAGACTGTTCATTTGTCGTTTCATTAAGGCGAATCCCGCCGTCGCACTGCAGTGCTACGGCGGACGAAGGCGGGAGCTAGAGGAATCGAACCCCTGATAGTGGTTTTGGAGACCACTGTTATACCATTTAACTAAGCTCCCAGAATGAGCTATAAGGTAATTTAACCTCATGCTCTTGAAAAGAGTTTATCATAAAAAAGAGGGAAAAGCCAGAACCTTAAACTCGAAATACGAAGCGCGAAATCCGAAACAAACTCAAATGTTTAAAAAACAAAACACAAAACGCGAATCACCGGTTTTGGATTTTAGAATTTTGAGTTTTGAATTTGTTTCGGATTTCGCGCTTCGTATTTCGAGTTTTAAAAAAGCACCATACAGTGCTTTTTTGGTTTACTTTTTCGCTTCTTTATGTGCCGTGTGTTTTCGACAGACGGAACAGTGCTTATTTGGTGTAAGTTTCTTT
>Ga0172379_10002138_pt1 | contig 36219 bp, 26 predicted proteins | sample GrowelOW334metaG_FD_119756 | JGI IMG/M metagenome (GOLD analysis project Ga0172379, IMG submission 119756) | Groundwater microbial communities from an aquifer near a municipal landfill in Southern Ontario, Canada - Groundwater well OW334 metaG | ecosystem: Environmental > Aquatic > Deep... | reverse complement strand
TGTTATTCCTTAGCGCTATAAAATAAACTGTTCAATACACAATACGAGATCGGCGAATGATATGGTTATTTTCATCGCACTTCCTAACCTCTTGACGCCCTGCTTCATTGAATGATTATATCATACTTTGTCAGGTTGGTATAATTTATACTAACCTTGCTGCATTTCCCACCATCCTTGCCACTTCGCTTTGTATCCCACGGTACATTTTGATTTAAATGAATCTCCGACCATCCCCCGCTTTTCATTTCATAGGAAGTGGATTTCCTGTATTATTCCTTATATATACCAAAACCCCGAATATTATGGTTTTAGTTAAATACTCAAGCCTTTGAAGAGTGAAGGTTGGTATGATTCATACTAACCTTAGGATATTTACAGAATATTCCCGTCAGCCCTGAACCCGTCCGTGACCGCCGCTACCTTCTCCTCAACGGCGGCCATTCTCGTGGAGGTCGAGAGCATAGATGTTGATAGTATCCTTATTATTAACCAGATAATGAGATGAAATAAACCTGTCGGTTAATGTTGGCTTTTGAATATTCCGTGGTTCTCTTTAAGGATATATATGTCCAGATCAGCGTAAATTTGCTGAAAATTCTGTTCAATGGATCTCATGCACTTTAGTAAACATGAATAATCATTGTTCTCTTCATACCAGCAACTTCTATATACGCTGATATTATGTCAGCTTCTCAGAAATTGTTCTGACGACCATAGGAGTCAGCAATTACTGAAAGATAAGGGCTGAATGCTAATCATCAAAACCCAACTGCTTAAGCGCCTTCATGGGCGGCTAATAGTAGGACATTAAATTACAGTAATATTAATAACTATATCTGAATAAACTAATACATATATATGTCCTCTTGGATTTTCCAAGGTTAGATCACTTAATATCATCACACTCAACCTTGCAATGCTCTGTAATTATTAAGACCGATGATCTCTCCTTTGTGCCCGCATTCAGCGCTGATTCTCCTATGAACTAAACACTGACTACTATACTCGTTCTCTCGAAAGTCCTCCAGCGTTCTCTCTCGCACTAATCTCTATATATATTAAATGTCATAATAATAATAGTTCACTGATACGCAACGCATAACAACAATGTGTCTTCAGATCACACTACCCTTCGGGGTGGTTCAAACTATTTTTGCGAGAAAGGAGGAAGTAGTAAGGCTACTGTTATAAGTAGTATTTATACAAAATACTGGAATTGAAGGAAAGGATGTATGGCCATGGATGAACAACGGTATGTCTTCTATGCACATGGCACTGATTACAACGCAGAGCCGGAGGAGGCCAATCTTGTAATCGGCTACTTCACGACCTTGGTGTTGGTAAAAACCGCTGTCGATGAGTTTGTGAAGGATAACTATGAATTTGAACCTGAGAATCTTCAATGGAGTGACCAGAAAGGGAAATGCCTAAACACGCCGTATCTGACTCTGATCGCAACCGATGATGAAAAAGAAGGAAACTTCAGCATCTTCATTGAGGTATTTCCGCTCGATAAGAGACTCTGAATAATCCATTACCTTAATCCATGAAAGGAGATCAGGTGATTAAAGCTATTGGTTATATTCGTGTTTCTACAGAGGAACAAGCGCGGGAGGGAATAAGTCTTGCTAATCAAAGAAATAAGATCGAACTGTATTGCCGCATGAACGACTTTGAACTTTTGGGCGTAGAGGCTGATGAAGGTATATCAGCTAAGAACCTTAATAGGCCCGGTGTTAAGATTATTCTGGACATGGCGAAAAGGAAAGAGATAGATGCAATAGTAATCTACAGTCTATCAAGGATGTTTCGTTCCACTATTGATTCTCTCAACACCGCAACAATGCTGGACAAGAAAGGTATCGCGTTACACAGCATTTCCGAAAAGCTTGATACTCAATCTGCAATAGGAAAATTCTTCTTTACTCTCACCGCATCATTGGCCGAAATGGAAAGAAACATCATATCCGAACGGACTTCAGATGCTATGCAGAGTATGAAGGCTACAGGTAAGAGTACCGGCGTGACACCGTACGGGTTTAGATTGGCCGCTGATGGTATTCATATTGAGCCAGATGAAAAAGAACAAGAAGTTATAGGGCTGATTTTGAAACTGCGGGGAAGATGTATCACATATCGGGGCATAGCGGAAGAACTGAATGAGAAAGGATTCAGGAATCGTATCGGTAATAAGTGGGGGCTTCAGAATGTTTACAGCATTGTCAAAGCTGAAAAGTCTCGTATGAAATAGTCGTTCCTTAAAGTCTGGGACCCCATGCTTTAAAATATCATTGTGAATTAATTCAAAACCTGTAGTCTCTGTACGATATTCCACACTTTATCCAGTAATAAAACGAAAGGAGGACATGGAGCCTATGGCCGATACTTTTGAAATTATGTATCACGATCTGACACCGGAAGCACAATCACGATTTCTAGTGTTCGTAGGTCTGGAGACGGCAGTAGATGGGAATTACGATATTTACCCAATCGCTGTATTCGATAGGCCTGTAAACGAGCATGGCGACGATGAAAAGGAACCAGCATGAATACTGTAGTAGTTCATTATGTTCCTATATGGAAAGGAGGTGATCTATATGGAATTTCAGGCATTTGATTCATGGGATGAAATGATGGGCGCCATCGACAAAGCAAGAATTGCAGCAGACGGTAGAGTTCAGGACTATCAAGCGGCGATCAAGGCCGGTGACTTCTTTGTGCAGGATACGGAGTATGGCTTCTACATCTTTGGAGAGATACTTCAGGCGGACGATGAGTTCTACAAATCAGTGGAAGGAAAGAATTACAGATTCTGCAAGGCTTATTCAGTAGCTTGCATCGAGGGCGAGTGCGGCGATGTCCATGTTAGCGTTATATCAGCGGTCATTTCAAAAGCGCTATTTGAATCCATTCGGGACAAGGGCTGGTCCATAGAGTTTCCTGAATAACAATCCACATCTCTTCTATTCAACCAATTCAATTTTAAGGAGGATTTTCGTATGGGCAATTTGGTGGACACTTATGTCATAACACCTAAGTACATAGTTGATGACAAAGGGATACATGATGACTTAATTGACAGACGGGATAGCGAGATACTGGAACTGGTTTCTAATGACACTGATAGATCATTTCTCTTCGAAGCATTTACACACGGCATTCAGATTATCGACCTGTTTCAAAGACTGTCAGCAATACCGGAGCCAGTTTGGAAACTCATCGAGGACTACGAAGAGAAGCATCAGCCGTGGAAGTTCGTCAGGCGATACCGGCAAGATTCACTGATTCAAAGATTGAGAAAACAGTTCTTCACAACGCTGCTGATCATCGAAAACGATTATGACCCTGATAAGCAAAACCGATTCGTGATTGTCAGGTCAGATGAACTAATTCAAATTGAACCACAACCGGCTATCAAGTTGCTGACAGAGGAACAGTTTGAAGCCGCGCTGACAGAGGATCAGGCGTTTTGCAATATGGCGATGGGAGAAACGAAAGGAGGTGATAAGCAATGAAGGAACGAGACAAGGTTGTTAAGTTCATCGAAACGGAGAACGCCTTCACCGTAATGGGGCAGTTTCGCAAGATGGGCATAATCGACAAAGCAGACATGGAAAAGGCCATGAGTCTTTCGCGCGAGGACTGGCTTCAGCTTATGAAACAGCGGGCTGGGGTCGCTGACGAGGATTAAGGTTTGTTTCCTGAAAGCAAACCTTAAGTACAAATTCGTCCAAATTGGATGAATCCAGTCAAGTATGGCCAAGCGAAGGGAGGGATGCAATTGAATTCAGATGTTAAAAACCTCGTCAGAAAAATCCAGAGACAGGCACAGGGCAAGCATGACGAGACGGCCCCGGCCAATACCATCAAGCACGGGGGCCAAGGCTTTACATTCCAGGGGCAAGTTATACGGGCGACCCGGATAGCGACAGTCCAACTTTGCTCACTTGCCGGTGGTGTGCCAATTCGAGTATTTGAAAAACTGTCTCAGGAGCAAAGGACTGCAACTTTTAACGAACTATTCGAGAAACAGGGCGACAGGCATTATATGTTCAGATTCAATGATGATCTTCTTATAGGCGTCGTCAGTCCAAATTATCAGCGAATCGACAATAATATAATGATAGATGTGATTCGGCGCGCGGCATCTACACTTAAGCTGGTTCCTGTCAAAGCAATCATCAGCCCTGAATTCAGCTTTATTCGGATGATACCAGAAGGCGCAACTGAAGTAGTCCACGAACTTCTGCCCTGTATGTCTATATGTAATCGCGAGGTGGGGCTTTCGGCTTTCCGTATTATGGCTGGTATATATAGATTGGTATGCAGCAACGGGCTGATCGTGGAAGAGAAACAGCAGAATTGGCGATGGCTTCATTACGGTCCAAATACTGAAGTGAAACCTGATCTTTCTGAGGTCATGTATGTGGCAAATCAGCATGTGCGGTATCTTGATAATACGCGGGGCCGGTACTTAAGCATCGAGGATAAGATTCAATTTGCCAATTCAGTGAAGCGCGATCTTGGCGTGAAAGTTGCCACGGGGTTTATAAGTGCCGCCAATAATTCATACTCAGGTGGCCGTGACTGGTTCTGCACAATCAACGCATTAACGGCGGCTTCTCAATCCTTCTCGCCTCTTAAGCAATTGGAAATTGAAGAGTTTGCCGGTCGGCTTTTGGCAAGGAAGGAGGTGGGACTGAATTGAGCATTTGGAAAATTGTCAAAATCTTAATTCCGGCGGCGGTCGGCGTGGTCGATATCGTTTTGAGCAAGAAAAAGGGCAAAAAGTGATGCCAGAAAGTCAAATTAACGGAGAGCAACATTCTCCATTTTTTTCAGTAGAATATCGCAGAGAACGTATAGGTACGTATAGCTGTGTTCATTTCAGTATAGAACGTAGAGGAACTGGGGTACGTATCAATAGTAAAAGTTAGAAAAAGCCTTATACAGCGTTGTTGATTCAGTTCTTTTATTCCGAAATAGCCCTATCCAAGGTCGTTTTCAAAGGAACAGCCTCTGTTAGGTGATAGGGGTCGAGTGGCGATGAAAATTATTTGTATAGGGCTTGGTCAAGGTGAAATATGGAAAGTTCGGAAATTTTATAAAATGGATTTTGTTCAGGGGCTTGGGCAGGTGGGAGAAGTTAGAGATTAACGTAATATAATTTTAAATATATTTGATCAATCTATTTAGGCCAGTACTTTCTGTTACTATCGACCAGTGGGAATAAATGGATCTCAAAAACCTCTTTAAACCCCCATTGAGATGCTAAAATATCAGCTTCGTCTTCACACTCAGGTTGATTTATACGTGTCATTGTCATCTTCGCTATTTGTGGTCCAATATATAGATGAGCCATTTCATGAGCAATTATTCCAAGTAGTTTAGATTTGCTCGACCGTAAAGCATGCGGAAATAACCAAAGTGTTGCCCCAGGGCTTTCATGTATAATTGCTGCCGACAAAGCTCTTAAACTAGCTTCAATTATTATACCGTCAAACTTCTTGCTCAGTTCTTCCAAGATATTTATAGGAACTCTTGCTACAAACTCTTTGAGGGCATCTTGGACCTTTCGAAACTTGTTATTATTGTCTGGGACAGGACTGTTCTTCATCGCTTTTAATGTCGGTGATAATTCAAGAGCCATAAAGAGTTCTTGCGATAGGCTATTCCTAACTTGAATTTCGGCAATGTCCATATATTACCCTCTTTCTATGAATTTGAATTACGATTATATAGCAGATCGAACATATGTGGTAGCCAGAGAGCCTGTTTTTTAGTTAATGGAGAGTTCGGAAATATTATAAAATGGAATTTATGGAGTAAAAGGACAGTTGTTAAGGGCGAGTTAAAATGATAAACTGATGAGCTACTAATATTTAAGGATACTCTGTAGAGAAGAGTAATGAACCTTAAGTATCGGAATATCAGAAGGTGACGATAGACATGCCGGGGAAAAAAGTGACCGCGAATAGCAAACAAAATAAAGTGAAAAGACGCAAATGGACAAAAGAATCCGTGGAAGAGGAACTTTTGGTATTGCACAAAAAGGGCTGCGATCTCAGGGAAATGAGCGTTGTAAAGACAGACACCGGACTTGTCAGTGCCGCACGCCGCCATTACGGAAGTTGGCGTTGCGCGTTGGAGCAGATAGGCATTCCCATTACATACACACCGAAAACCAAATGGACGATAAAGAAGGTACAGCAGAATATCTTATCGATGAAGGAAAGAGGAGAATCGCTTAACGCGGTAGCCGTCAAAATAAAATATCCGGGGTTTTATGCTGCGACCGGCAAACTTTTCGGGGGTTACAGCAATGCCTTGGAATCTCTGGGAATGAAATATGCAGATTACGGGAAAAGGCGAGAATGGACAAAGCAGGATGTTGTTGATGAAATAAGTGAATTAGCGCGCGGTAAGTCGCCTTTATATGCTTCTTGGATTGCAAAAAATAAAAGCTCTTTATTCAACGCTGCTCGCTTACGGTTCGGAAGCTGGGGCGATGCGATAGAGGCAGCTGGCATTGATTACACCAGAATTATAAAGTACAGGAAATGGACTATGGACGATGTCATTCAAAGTGTGCGCAGGATGTATCGGGACGGTGAGCGTCTCGACTGTACGTATGTGCGGAAAACAGGAAATGGGTTGTATTATGCTGGTGTACGGTATTTCGGAAGCTGGAGAAACACAATATTAGCCGCCGGATATGATTATGAGAAGGTGATGTCGAACAGATATTGGAACCGTAAAAAAATCATAAGGAAAATACTCAAAAGAGCCGAAAACGGAAATAGACTGAGTCATGCCGCTGTGCGTAAAGAGGAAAAAATGCTCATTAACGCCTCCACGAAGCATTTTGGGTCTTGGGAGGCCGCGATTCAGGCTGCCGGTTTTGATTATGGGACGATTCTTTTGAAGAAGAGATGGACGGAGGAGTCGGTCAAAAAAGAAATCCTCCGCCTGTGGCGTGAAGGTAGTAATCTGGTTACATCGGAGATAGCAAAAATCGATCATGGTTTGTATAACGCGGGGAGATCATTATTCGGTTCATGGAAGTCTGCGGTTGAAAGCACTGGGTTAGATTACACAGAGTTTTGTTTTAAAGGCAAGAGATGCTAACCGCAGGGCCTTTTGAGTTTGTCACACCCGATAGGATATAATAGGCGTATGAAAAACTTATATTTCGGCGAGATCATAGATTATTACAAATACGGGCTGCTTCGATATTTATCAAGAGACACGGATATTAAAACATCTGTTTGCTGGATGCTTACGAAACCAGATGATAAAGCTCACGGTATCGATGTTGGCTTTCTTTTAGATAAGGGCAAATATCGGATTTATGATCCTGAACTATTCGATTTCCTTTGCAGTGTTGTTCCAGTTGAATCAAAAAAGCAGATTAAGAAAGAGAAGGATAAAATAAAGCGTTTAGAAAAGATTGAAAAGCTAATAGAGACATGCAATGTTGATATTATTGAGAAATCTATCATGCTTAAAAATACAAATTTCAATTCACGCGATCTCGATTATTCTGATGGTGATTGGTTTTATCTAGAGGGAAGAAACCGTATTGCAAGCGGAAGATATTTTCAACAATTTACAGATATCAGCAAAAATAGGGATCTTGTATTTTTTGATCCAGATAATGGCCTTGAAGCTGACAGCATGGATGACTATTCAAAGTATCTGTTTTTCGACGAAATACCAAAATATTATCAAAATAGTTCTTTACTCATATTTCAATATTCTAAATTTGATCTCCTCAAAGAAGGATTCACACAATCTATTAATAGCTTGTACAATCACAGGCCTGACCTTTATGGGCATATTATGAAGAAGCTCTCAAAGTTAAAACAGACGTGTGAGAAGCTGTATTTATTTAAAACACACAATGTTCTTTTCATTTTAATGACAAAGCCACCTCATAATGGTATTCTTGATGCGCGCGCCCAAGAGTTTAAAGAATCAGATTGGCACAAAAACGAATTAATTGTCATGGAAGTATTTTAACTGTTGATGCATCTGGTTGAATGCCAGAGTTCTTTATTTGTTCAGGGGCTTGATCGAGATGGGAGGGGAGATTGCGTGTGAGAGGTGATGAGGTGATGCTTATCTATACATTTTTCAATAATAAAATATTGGATGTTACAGCGATTGTTTAAATTGGATGTGATCAAGACATTTGAAATATATTTGATGAATACAGCTTTTTTGTACAGTATATAGCCTTATTTTATATTTTATGCTACGATGAAAATGCTTCACGATTGCCACCATACAATATTTATTACTGACGGGGCTAATTGGAGTTTAATGACAAAACTATATTTATAAGAGAGGCAAGCGATGGTTGAATTCAATATTATTCACAAAGAATTTGAGTCAACTAAGGATATTTCAGGGTTTACACAAAAATATTCTGACAATCGATGCGGAATAAGATATTTATTACTTCGTTCACTTGATACTCCTCATTTGAGTGAATTATTGAAAGTTAGTATCAGCAAATATGAAGGCTTATTAAAGCAAGCTTATAACTCAACATTAACCACTGATGCTGTACTCTCATATATCGAATCTAAACGCCAAGAAATAGACGAGGTAAGAAATGCTGCAGAAGAAGGATTACATGATATTATTTTGAATTTTGGTCCAGTTAACTGTGGATTAAGGAATGATAAAGTGGACGACATAGTTAAAAGCTTAGTTAGAGATAAAACAATAAAAACAATAGAAGAGTTAAATGAACGCATAGAATACATACTTCCAAGGCTTGGCAACTATATACGTTGGTCATTTTACAATCAAACAACGAACGACTTGATTGAACATATATTTATTAAACATCCCAAAATAATTCCGACCTTAAGAAAAATCCACCACATTGATGTTTTCTTAAAAATTGGAGACTCTATAATTCCATTTGATTTAAAATTCACACATATTTCTGATGATTTCTTTGATCTGTATTCTATGGGGTTAATTGATGCTGTTACAGGCAACGATGACTATGAAATTAATTCTAACGGCAAATCTGAAATTGAAATGATAAAAGAGTACTACAAAAACAATAAAAAATCTTTGAAGTTACCCAATTTTGGCGGACTGTCCAAAAAAGAAATCATTTGCATACTTAGTGAAGTAGATGATCCGAAAACTCAAACTTTCGTAGAAAGCATTTATAGAAATAGATATAGTTTAATAAATAATATAACGGGAGAATTGAAAAAATTAGAATGGTGGAATTATAAATATCAAGGTGAACGCTTATTTTCGAACAACAATCGTTTATTTTTGTTTTTAGCATATAACAACGACTTTGAAGATGGAAGACCCATAAAGGGCAAATTAGACATTATTGAGAAAAATGTAAACGCATTTTTAGACAGTATTACTTTAGAGGAAATTAATACAATTAAATATCATTACGATAAAGACCCTTCTCTAGTCGGTGATTATTCAGCTTTTTCAAAATCAATTCTTATTAGAACTGACAAATAATGTTAATAATAAAAATATGATACCGTCGTTATATATTACATTACAGCATCCATTTTCCATCGTAATATGTGAAATCTTTATTTAAAACAGCTATTATTTTACTTGGCTTAAATATAAAACCCTTGTGAATACTTGAGATAAATAGTTTATTTATTACATCATATGTTTCCATTAAATCAGATTTCAATAAAGTTGAGATGTTTTTACTAAGTAATGCTTCGTCATTGTTAAAGACTATTTCAGAATGTTGAGTATCTGAATTCTTTTTAAATGTAATTACAAAATCAGTTTTCAAAGCATTCTTGCGACTATCTTGAACAACTGAAGTTGCAGAATACTCAAGCGGATGAACATCATCGACATTGAAACCAACACCCACGCACATATTTAAGATAGAAAGCCATTCATCATCATCTAAACTGTTAAATGCCAACGAAAAGTATTTATTAGGTTTTATAACTCTTTTAATTTCCGAAATTGCATCTTTCATCATTTCCGAATATGGTTTAACTCCTTTATTTCTTTTTTTAGCTTCAGAGATAATAATTTCTTCTTCCCATTTGCAGTCTTTATCCAATCCAAGCCATGCATTCCACATGAGACTCATTTCCATGTAAAGAATACGATTCCCGTGTGGGGGATCAATGAATACATAATCAATCGAATTATCAGGCAGTTCCATTTTTGTTGCAGATTGCGTATTAATCATAAATCCTTCTGAATGTTTTACTAATTCTTCAAAGGATTGATGAAATAAAACGCCGTTATTAAAAAACTTATTTACATCCTTTTTTCCACGAATTATTCTATTGAACCTATTTTCGAAACAATTCCAAACATTAATTTCGAAATGTTCTTTTGGCACCCAATACCCAATAACCCAACTACCAACCTCTGCAATATTAGATTCCTCTTTGCCCGTCTTTGAATTCTTATTTCTTCGCCTTATCACAAAAACAAGCTTACTAGCTTGAGAAAGAGCTCCTGTAAAAGTTAATTCTAGGACTTCTCTGATAACTGGGTTTTTGATTTTATTAATTCTGTCTTTTAAGTACGAAAGACCAACTATTGCGCGGTTTGTAAATAAATCGCAAACTTTTTGTCCTTCATTTACATTGATTCTGCTATTTTGAAACATTTGTGTTGTTGGAAACCACAATGGCTTTAGTTTAGGATTATCTGATAAGTCTCTATCATGCTCTGTGCCCTTTTTAATAATTTTGCTTTTCGCACAATGTTTGCAATTAAACCAAACTTCAGTTGGAATATTACCTTCCCAAATAATATGAGTTTGTGTTGCTATCGAACCACACTCTATACACTCCATTTCATACAATGAATTTATTATTGACTGTAATTCTTGCTTGATTGCCTTGAACTCTTTTACAGCTTGCTCAATGTCAACACGTATTACTGAGGCCATAGTCAATTTAATTGCAATGGGATTCAAATCGATTCCTATCGCTCGTCTTTTAAGCTTTAATGCTTCAGCCACTGTAACACCTGAACCACAAAAAGAATCAAGAACGATATCTCCCTCTAATGAATATTTATCTATAAACGCTGAAATAACATTAAAAGGTTTCTTGCCCCAGTATTTATGCATGCCATAAATACCTTTATAAGTTTCAGTCGTATTTTCTGAGTACCGAGTAGCCGGAAATACGGGTAAACTACCATCATTATTGTCGAATAATGCTAATTGTGTCATTTCAATATCCATTTCAGAAAAACGCTCTTCTCGCAAAATCCAGCATAGTCCAGTTCGACGGCCCTTTGTCAGAATTCCGACATACGACACCTCTTTTACGTTTATTAATTATAAATGCCTCATATCGGCAAGGTAAAGGGACAGGGAAACAATGATTGGTTGAAGAGTCTCTGATTACCACCACGCTTGACCGATGATTACTCATAACTTTGCCAAGCATATCTGACTTCGGGCAATGGGTCGGTAATACAAATATTCTTCCATTCATTTATAACTTTGGGTATTTCTTTACCATTTTTAGATAGATATTGATGAAGCTTATATGCCAACACGGCACTCCATCCTCTATAATTTGGGCGTTTTAGGAGATTAACATCCTTGTCATTTAATTCGTCATACGATGGAAGGGCGGTATAGCTGCGTAAAATATCTAGAGCAAATAAAAGCCCTTTTATATTTTTGTCACTCAAAAACACATCCAGCTTTTCAACTATTATTGTCATTTGAGCGATCGCTGACCCTAAGCCGGGCTCGCGTCTCACAATAATCATATTAATTAATTCATCCAATAGATATTTTGGCGGGGGCGATATCTTTTTTGTGAGTGAAAAACCCATCCAATAGAACAAACCTATTATCGTATTAGTAACAACATTTTCATTTTCAGAGAAAAAACCTTCTTTTAACAATGAAGAAACATCCGATATTTTCATTCCACATAGGAAAAGCAAAGATGGCGCTACTATATGAACGGGTAATCCAGCTTCGTGCATTTCATTTATTAATCTCACAGAAAGTTTTTTTGCAGTGGTCTTTGTTTTAGATAATCTTGGCAGAATAACAAGCGCCAGTACATCGAGGTAGGAAATAAATGCTCTGCTCCAGTCATCTATTGCATTAAAAAAGGGGATTTCAGAGTTCATTTGGCTCTTGTATGTGTCCCAGTATATTGACGTTATCTCTAAAAGTCTTTCAGCTTCTTCCATAGTCCATTCTATTCTTGGTATTCCAGAAGGAAATAATGCGGTGCTTGCCCCTTTTAATTCAAAAAGATATTCCCCTAATAATCGCGAGCTAATCATAGGCTCATGTGTGTGAATATCTTGCGCCTTATGTTTTATTGCTATATCAGGCGGATTCTGCAAATTAAGTAAATGATTTTTTAAAAGTTCTTTTATGTCAAATGAAACAGTATCCGAAAAAGAAATAAAATTAAAATAAGGCAAACCAGTATTTGCTGGCAATCCGGTGTTTTCTTCTACATAAGCCCATAACTTTGATTCAAAATTAGTTTTTTGTTCAGAAGACAATATTCCGAGTTTATGAAGCGACAACATCCTTAAAATGCCTCTTCGCCTGATGTGTTTATTATTGCTTCCAGTCATCTCAATCAATACTCCGATTATTTCAGATAAACTGTAGCTGGTATAATTATGCTTAAAACTTTCAATCTCCCACATCTCTTTATACATAAATGGTTCCGGCCAATCTTCAGCTATTTGCAAATTGAAACCAGCCCATCCCGGAACTGGCAAAGTCAAGAATCGTTCCAGATAATTAAGTCTTTCTTTCGGTGAAAACGCTTGTATTATGCATTTAAGTAATTCGCCAACAGGATCAAGTCTTAAGTTGTTTCTGTAAATTGGGGATTTTGACATTGTTTCACATAGGTCAAAAAGTAAAAATAGTTGCTCTTTTTTTAGTCTAAAAGCCAATCTTGAAAGGACTATCAAAACTGGTTCAATTAACTTTCTGACAAAGCTACGTCTTTTGAACTCCAAATCATCTGGTTTATTCTCGTATCTCTCAATTAGGTTTTGAAGCACTCCAATGAGCCAATTAGCAAGACAATCGACTATTTCAGAAGGTAAAACTGCTACTGTCACTCTGTCGAACCATTGTTTTAATACTTTTGTTGATGAGTTTCTTATCAACAACGTAATTGCCAACATAAAATCAATATCCTTAATCCAGTTTGCAGCTCTATCGACTTGGGCAACAGAACCGAAAGGAACACCACCTTCTTCATATAGTCGAATTAATGAATATGCAGGTCTGATATCATAATACAAGGGGCGACCAGAATAATGGTGTGTTATTGATCTTATGTTAGGATGAAAATCGATTTCTTCTTTTATTTCTGGTTCAATCTTAGGCGGTTCAGAAAGCAATTTTGTTTTAATTGCCTCAAATTCATTCCAAGGATCAACTTTATTAATTCTTAATTTTTCCAATCTGTTTCTATAACCGTGGAAATGATAGAGGAATCCTTCTTTCGACATTTCTGCTAAAATCATTGCCCAACCTTCTTGTGATATCAAAGAAAAATTATCTTCGCCAATATTTTGAGAAGCTCTTATTGCGCGAAGAGCAGTTTCTGTAAGAGCCGTTGCTTCATCGCGAAACCCGAATTCAAAAAGTAAGGCAGCTTTCCTTATCTTCCAAAATGAAGCGCCGTTATTTACATCCCAAGTTTTAAGTGAATCCTCAAGTTCATTGATGTCAAAACGAATGAGATGAAAAAGACATTTCTCATAATGTAATCGCATTTCTATGCCGTGATCCTGTTTCGATGCATCTTTTATTTTATTAAAAGTAGAATTGAAGCTATCTATATTACGTTCTTCACGATATTTTCGAAGTAGTGCAAACAAAATAGATATCCAACATTGCTTTATTCGACTCCAGTCAAGATGTTTATAATCTTCAGATGTCAAAAGTATTTTATACGTCCCATCAATATCTTTACTTTCGATTGGAACATACCTTTCAACTACTTTTGAAAACACTTCGGCCCATGGATCGGCGATAGGAGTCAATGTCAATTCAAGTCGCCAATTCAATTCATAAATAAGGAATAAATCTAATGGAGGAGAGAGTTTGATAATGTCATCTGTTATTATATCAAGCCAAGCTTCGGTATTGCGCCAAATAGCGTCCCTATTATCTTTTGGGCATATTACCCAACCAGGATATTGCTTTCGAATGTACCACCAATTATTAACTAATTCTTCAGCAAGACTATCAGATATATGTTCACTGATAAAGTTAGGTATTGGAATATTAATTAAATGAAAAGTATTTTTTGTTGGAATATCAGGAAGTTTGTATTTTACTTGTTCGAGAAAAACTTCATCTATATCAGTGCATATATCGGGCCAAGTATATTTATTTGTTGGTGCGCCATATGTTAAAGTAAGCAGAAACCATTCCAATGCAGCTGCATGTCGTATGTTTTCAGGATACTTTTCTGTTGGGAACAACGAGGAAAGATTTATGGGAATGATGTTTTTGCTTTCTAGAACTCTTCTCTTAGCGATTGAAATGTCCAGTATACCACAAAGATATATCTTTAGTGCTGCGGTGTTTAGATGATCTCGCACCCAACCAATCCAATGAAGAAAATTAGGATCACTTGCAGAAAAACCAATCAAGCAGAAGGTAGTTTCCATTAAAGACTGCTGAACCATATTTACAAATGGAGCGTGCTTAGCAGGATATGTGCGATAATCTTCCTCGGTAAAAATAAATGGACGGTTAGACGGAAAACTTCCGTGAAGCTTAACAATTCGCGGTTTAGTGCTGCCTGGAATGTCTTCATGAGTTGTTACAATACAATAGTTTTTGTTTACAACACTTGTGCGTTCGAGCAATGTATCGTAATTTGTTGTGAAAACATCTGCCCAAGGCAATTGCATAAGAAGCTTATGAAGTCTTCCTGGCTGATATTGAGAATCCGGAATTAAGTTGCGCAACATTGAGTCAAGCCCTGTTCTGCCAAAAGATTTTTCATATTCATCGCCAAGTTTTAAAACGCCATCTCCACTTATTGCTGATATCTCATTTTCAAGATACTGTTGATCAAAAGTGGTTTTTGTTGGATAAAGCACCCTATACATCGATTTCCCTAAATCGGACCATGAAGGGAATAGAGGAGCAGATGGATTGTCGCTTTCTGCATTTCTGCTAAATCCAGCACCAACCATGACTGTTGCTTGGCCATATTCACGGCCTTTCCATAATTTATCGACCAGAAGATTAATATGTGGCATGTCTGGAAATTCGATCATAGAAAACAATCCTTCCTTGAGGACTTAATATTACATCAATTTAAAGAAAAATGGGCCACTCTTCTTTAGGCAGTTGATATTTCATAGCAGCTTGTATAAAGGGTTGTTCGAGTCGCTCAATGAACTGCCTCATGTCTTTAAGTTTAATCCAATAGAGTTTAACATCTTCAGATGGCCCTGTGATCTTAAAAGCTATTCCTATCCACTTGTCTCTTCGTCGTCTCATCTTAACAAGATTGAATACAGCTTCGGGCATATCGTAGATATCGTCAAGATACTCTGGGGCTTGAATATTTTGTAGAATTGCCTCATCGCTGAACTCCAACCTTTTATGTTTATTGCATTTCGTGATCTTTGGTATGTCTTTCTCTGCAGGGTATAACCCCCCAAATATACCAATATTACGGTGCATTAGCCAACCCAAGCGAAGTGGACGCAATACTCCTTCCAATTCTGATAGCATAGGTGGAACAATACCTTTGAGTAGGCGTGGGATATATTCATGCTTTATTGCAAATATTCTCTCGTGTTTCTTAGTTCTTTCGTACGTCTTGTGAATATCGAGAACTCCGGATTTGTTGCCAGGGTGAATTGTATAATGAATTCCTTTGTCATCCTTAGAAATAAGGTTTATCTTGCCATCAGGGCAGAATACTACCGCAAAATTATTATAATCAAACCCTCTTTGCCATGAAACATCTTTTTGTTTTAATTTTGATTCGTCTGATGCCATTTAGGATTCTTTAAATACTTTTACTCCATTTTGTGTTTATGTTGATGGCGATGCCAATGCTTGTTGCTTTTTAATATTAAAATAAAACTATTTCATTCTCCTCAAACCACTGTTTCTTGAGTACAGAGGTCTTTGCTTGTTGTGGATCATTTGAGTATAAGACTACCGCTAGACTTTTCTCTGCTCGGCTGCATGTTACATAAAACAACCGTCTAGTCCTGTCTATGCTTGTATCAATACCGGCTTTTTCGTTTTTTAAGTCAGTGTCAGACTTTGCTTTACCCGCAAGTAGTTTATCATAGCTGAATAAAAAACCTCCAGCCTCATCATCATCAATGATAACCATTACGCGCGGATATTCTAACCCTTTCACACCTTGATGTGTGCTAAAACCTGACTTATCTACAACATAAGTATGATATGCCTGCATTTGGCTAAATGGCACATTTAATGCTTTGTCCCAAGCAGCAAGCTTTGCAACTTCAGTGACATAATCAAGTTTATCGTCCTCTTCTTCTTCTCCATCATAATCGAGCTTTTGCTCCTGTTCGGTTCTGCTGGCTATCGGATATAATCCTTCTGGTATTTGAAACAAATTATTATTTGCAACACACATTAATACTTCCAAGCATGTAGGATCCTTACTCGCAGACCAAAGTGAAAGCAAATCATCAACAGCATTTTTTGCCTTTCTTATTTTCCCAATTTTGTCAGTCTCGTTTCTGTTTATTCTCATCAGTTGCGAATTCCCTTTTACAACACTTGCTATTTTGAATCTATCATTATTCTTATTCGCTTCGATTATCGGTAATATTAAATGAGTAAAGAACCGTATTTCTGGAAGAGTACCATCCAATAAACTTGTTTTTATGCTGTCTATATCATATAATGGACTAAATAATTCATTAAAATTGAGCCTTCTTGCCGCCATTCGATGTTCCAGTACAAGCTGTTGATAGCTGTTTCCCATTGATGACCATTCTTCATCATTGGTAATATCCTTCATCATTTGCGCTACTGTGTTCTCGGTAATATCTTTGTCACATTGCGAAGAGCAAATGAAAAGTCGTACAAAACCTTCTTCTTTGTCTGTTCTGTGTTGCTGTTGTTGGCTGTCAACTTCTGCCCTAATACCATTTATTAGTTTTATTATCCTTATCGAGCTACGATGGTTCATATTCTTGCATGGAGTTTTCCAATCAAGGGGAAGATTACTGCCAAGATCATCCTTGCCATCGGAATAAATTCTTTGCATTGTATCGCCAAATAGTCCAAGGGCAAACTGCTTTTTATGATTATTCTGGATGTTGAAAAAAGCGTTCATCAAATACTTATTTGTATCTTGACTTTCGTCTATAAGTAGTATTGGATGTTTTCTGACCAAAATAGTCTGCATTAAATGTTTTTCATTTATCAAATAGGCCCCTATCCCTATCACTTCGCTATGGTTCAAAGAATCTTTTTCGAGATTATCTCCGTTAGGATTGTATGTAAAGCGCCGAATGTCTTTGATATTGGAAAGACGCTCTCTCTTTTTATCGAGTCTTTTTGCCCGATTCATTGAAGTTTTGCTGGTCTTCCCCTTAAGTTGTTTCTCATTCAAATCGTCAATATCTTCATTTAATTTATTAATAATCCATCGTTTAATGTCATTCTGGTGGGGTTCAATAAGATACCATGTAAAACTATGAATCGTTGAAACCCAAAATAGTGGGTCGAAGCCCAATCTGCTTTTAATTTCGTCACATGCGGCATTTGTGTATGTAATGACAGCTATTTTTTGTCCCTTTTCATGCATTATGTTTCCATAAGCTGACTTTAATTTTATTAGAACATTGACTAAGCTTCTGGTTTTGCCCGACCCTGCTCCAGCAAACATGAAAAAACTCTGAGGATTAGACGGGTTTAAACACTCAAATATTTCTTCGTCAACAGCGTTATCCCGATTATCGTCATTTATGATTAGTAGATTATCCATTATTTAGCTCCGGTGCTCGTGCTGTCAAAATAACGTTGTAATACCAACCAATGACATTCAGTTTGTTTCAATTTTGCGCATAACCATTTCAAACCTTCGTCTATGTAGTTTGGCACTATCAAACTCTTTATATCTTTCTTAAAAAGCAAGTCTAAGGCAAGTTCGGCTTTTCTTTTTTTGTGCTTATTTAGGACATTGAATAAATCTTTTTGAAGTTCATCGATATTTGTTTCTTTATTCACGCATTCGATTATGCTTTTCATAAGTGCGCTTTCGCCCGTCAGATGTTTGAATATTTCTAAATTGTGAAGAACCAACGAATCTTCAAATGTTGATGCTAAAAACTCTTTATCAAAAATATTACCTGGCATTTGATAAGTGACTCTAATTAGACCAGATTCCGAACATTTCGATTTATCGGATGCTAAATCCAAAAGTTCATCGATATTTGAGCGCTTTGGCACCCATTTCACAAGAGTATCGTTTCCTGATATCAAATTATTGTTTCTAATTGGTCGTGCTTTATTATGGTAGCCATCAGGCTCTGCCGCATCCAAATCGGTAATGATCAAAGTGATTATACCCAAATATTCAATAAGCGGTTTCAATCTATGTGCATGACTTCCACTGATTTCAAGTACTGATATGTAGCATTCATTTAGTTTTTCAAAAGAGTTTTCAATAAAAAACGGAAGCAATATACGTTCTGACGCCCCTTCAATAAGAATAACAGCGTCCGCAAAAAATAGATCGCAATGCATAGTCTTAAGGTATCTCTTTGTAAACCTGATCGTATCATCATCCTCGCCGAACACAGTAGAAAGATTCAGAACAATGGATGTGGGCACAATTACTCTATCATCGGCAGGTATTCTCTTAAAGTATCTTAATTCGCTAAACTCTACCGCATGTGCAATATCGCTTGAATGAGTGCTAACAATAAGCTGTGTAGAATATGTTTCATCTGCTTTTAATTTCTCATTATTCCGTAAAACATCATACGCCTTAGATATAAATACTTGTTGAACCTGAGCATGTAAATGCGCTTCTGGTTCTTCAATTAAAACAAGATGTATAAGCGGTATAACATAGCTATCTTCATCATTATCAATCGTGTTTTTTGCTTTTCCAACCTTCATCCATTCGTCACGAAAACGCATTAGTTTAAAAACCATCGATATCAAGTTTTGATATCCTAAGCCATTGTATATTTCGGGTAGTTTGGGAACATCCGAGTTGTCTTTTACAACATCATACTGAACAGCTGAGCTATGATTGAGTGTATCTTGAGGTTTGATTTTGGACGATATAGTTATTGCCGGGTCAGTAAAACCTGGATAACCTAGTGTTTCGAGTTCACTTATTGCAACTTTAAAGCCATCCTTAAGCTTGTCATCAAATATGCACTTAGCATTATTTATTGCCGCCAGAGCAAGTATGTCATTATCGTCAGGAGATTTCTCAGGGTTTAAATGCTTATCATAATAGACTCTCAATTGCGATGATAAACTGCTACGAATGTATTGCGGTGACTCTTCGTCGCCATCAAGCTTGGTGTCAGAGCTTGATAGCCCTCTATCTGCATCTATTTTGTGAATCAGCATCAATCCCGTGAAAGGATTATTAGAGGGCAAAGGTTCAGAGTCGTCTGGTAACACCTGTGGAGAATAAGTGCACTCATTTTCTTGTGAAAGTTTTGACGGATCGAGAAGATAAGCTTTAATTGTAAAATAATCATTCAAGTTCCTACTGGCACTCAAAAAATCACGTATATCTACAGGGCGAGAGTTAAAAGATGAACTATTTACTTTTAAACTAACGGCTGTCTTTTCAGTCTTTCTTGCATTGTTATAAGATTCTGCATAGCACTTCGCAAAATACTCTATGTCTATAGGTTCTAAAACTAAGCGAACCCCGATTGGTTCTTTAATGTCCCAGTCCAACGTTGGCAAAAGATGCATAACATGATGGCTTTCTTCTTCTTTCACATTAATCCATACATCCAATGCCGGCATCAATTTAGCCCAAGATAAAGATGATAACTCCTTCGTATCAACTTTTTCTGGCCACTTTTCGCAAAGTCTATTTATATGCGTCCAGTTTGAGATAGTGATATCATGTATTGAAAAGCCTTTCTTTTCCTTCAAAAACAATTTTAGCGCATCCATTGCAGACGTCTTACCACTGTTGTTGGCTCCGACAAAGACTGTTTTTTCTTTTGAAAATTCAATTCTACAGGATTTGAGCTTTCTGAAATTCTGAATGTCAACAAGTTTGATAATCATTTAATTCATCCTCGATAGTAAGAATTTGCCTAGTATGGCTATCATATCTCATCGGCTTCCTTTTATCCTATTCTGCTTGATGCCAGAAGTCTCTAATGTTAATAAGCATGTAGAATTATACCAAAACAGGTGTGACAAAATATAAATTGGGGTAAAAATATCCTGAAATATTAGTAACTACATCATATCTGCGTTTAATATTAGCAACGCTGGTGTGTATTATGGCTTAATTGTTGTTAATTTGATCGGATTTTGGTTGTTGAGAGGCCAAGGAATTGAGAATAAAAGAGATTGTCAATTTTTATATTAAGCTCTCCAGTGATTGAAAGCGACCAATTATTATGATATGTCATCTTTCCAATACATTGGCCAGCGGCCTAAATAAGCATCGAATAGCATCCATGCCGATGTTTATATACACTCGGGTAGACTTTCGAAGGCACGACACACTCGCAACAATTCTACTCGCATTCCAAATCGCTCGTCTTTGGGGCTTAGGCGCAACAGGAAATGGAGGAAGTTGCTGATTTGGGTGTAGACAGATAGCGAAAAGCATGATAAATTGTATAAACAGACAAATGGTTTAGCTGCAATTATTTTGTATAAAATGTATTTATCTGAACTTATGCTGGAGTATTAGTTGGTGGAATTACTATTCTTTTTAGTCTTGAGTTTATATCTAAGACAATAACATGGTTCAAATTTAAATAGAAATTAGATTGATATCGTAATATATAAAAGCCATAAAAGTAATGGCAAATATGGTTGCCAGTATGATAGTAGTCAAATTGATAAGGGGCGACTGTTGATAAAATTAATTTAGGAGTATTGTATGAAAGCAGAAGTTGAGCATAAGCTTCAATTGCCTCTTGATGAAATAAAATTATTTGATTATTTAATATATGTTAAAACGATAAATGATTTTGATCTTAGCCTGCCCATAGATGATTATATTCGGGATAAATATTGGGACCATCACAATTACGATCTTTTAAATCATAGAGTTTATTTAAGAACTAGGTATCAATGTAACACAAAAGATTTTATTGTCACATTAAGATCATTCCCTATTATTGATTCAAATATTGTTCATCTCTCTGAAACTGATAGTCCTTTTACAGTAACAGTTGCAAAAAAGCTACTCAACTATTTGAATATTGATATACCAGTCAATGAGGACACAATGTCAAATATATTTGATTTTGAAAATACTATGAATAAATACATGGTGAATATTATTGAAATATGGAATTACAGGAGTAAACGAACCGTTATCATGAATGGCGATGTAGTTGGTTTTGTAAATTTTGATAATTATATTGCTATAAGAGGACGTCAAACCATGCATGACCTTGAAATAGAGATTGATATATGGGATGAAAATAAATATGAATTATTTTTAAATCAAATAATGAATATATCGAATAATCGATTTGTGCATTCTGACAAAACGAAATTGCAAAAAGCATTGAATAAATTAGCATAAAATATATTGTGAGGTTACTTATGCCCCAGGCAACTCGTAGGCCGAGAATTGTTAAAAACAGTAAAAACAAACTTCCTAAAGACAAAATGGAATTTTTGCTGACACCGCATGAAATCGTAAGAGACCCAGTACATTGTGACATAGTTATCACTGCATTAGAGCGAAAAATTATAGATACAGAAGCATTTCAAAGGTTGCGATTTCTGATGCAACTTGGACCGACACACATTGTTTATCCGGGAGCTGTTCATAATCGCTTTTTGCATTCGCTCGGAACACTTTATTGCGCCAATATGTTAGTTGATATTGTAAATAAAAATTATGCAATATATTCGAAATCAAAGAAATATTTTGTTAATATTGAACCATATCCACATCTTCTTATTCGATTGTGCGCGTTACTTCATGATGTTGCCCATGTGCCATTTGGTCATACCCTTGAAGATGAAGGTAATTTGTCAAAAGGTGAATGGGATGACACTAAAAGAAGCAATTTGTGGCTTGGGAAAAATAGTGAAATGTCAAAGACTATTATTGATTTCGTAAAAAGTCTAGATATAACAGATGAGTCAGCGAATATATTTATGGAAGACATAAGAAAATACATTTTACATAATGGTGATTTAATGGATTTAGAATATCCATTCATATCTGATTTAATTAGCAATACGATATGTGCTGATTTACTTGATTATATTGATAGAGATAACTATTTTTGCGGCCTAACAGAGAAAGCTGGATACCGTACAATAAAATATTTTGCAGCAGTAAATGTGATAAGGCACAATAAAAAAAGTAAAGATAATGAATATGAATATACTCCAACTGCCGAAAATAAAAATGCTAAAGCAAGAATAGTGCTATTACAATATAGATTGGAAAAGGAACATGGGATTGGAGATAAGTTAATAACAGTAAAAAAGAAAGATATTCTTTCCGAGGCTGTTGATTTATTAAGACGAAGATTTTCATTGGCAGAGAAAGTTTATTTTCACAGAACAAAATTAGCTGCATCCGCAATGATCATATCCGCTATGGTAAGTTCCGAATTAAAGATGAAGGACATTTATCAATTGACAGATAATGATTTTTTGAACCGTCTTAGCAAGACAAGCAATGCGAGAGCAAAAAATTTAATTAATGCATATACACAAAGGAGATTATACAAAGTTATTTACAAAGTAATTTACCATGAATCTAAAGACGATGATGTAAAAATAGCAAAATTAAAAAATGTCACTTATCAGCATTATAGAGTACCGGCTAATCGAAAAAAAGCTGAAGAAAAAATTGAAAAAATATTCGAACTAGCCCCAGGCACAATTTCTGTATATTGTCCAGACGAATCTATGAACATGAAAGAATTTGATGTTCTTATGCAGAGTAACCCTGAAATGGATATAAAACCTTTAAAATCCATATTCGACCAAGCACGAAAAAAGGAAATGGAAGCAATTAACAGCAGATTTCAAGAATTATGGTGCTTGGTAGTATATGGCGATATTCAGAATATCGGTGTTGAAAAAATATGTAGAATAAGAGATTATTGCGAAAGTGAAGAAATGTTCGATTATAAACATGACGATGTATTATAGAACACAAATGAAGGAGCATTTTATAAATAAGTAACTGAAATTATGAATAAAGTATATTTGTTTGAAAAAGAAGCATTATATTTAAAGGTGTTAAAAAACTATGTCTGATTTACGCATTGTACATAAGCATGGTGTAAGGGAGTGCGCATTTAATTTGTTTTAGAAAGGACTATAAAATGGTTCCAATAGCATCAGAATCAACCCCAGTATATGTCATAGTGATACAGGTTGCCGCCCCAATAGCTGCTGCATTTGCAGCTTTTTTTAGTTACCTTGGTGTAAGTGCTAGAAATAAACAAACAAAGGCTTCAATACTGCTCGGCTGCCTAAATTCTTATGTTGAAATACGAAAAAATCGCACAAAGGCGATTCAGCAAAAGACACTCGAACAAAGTAAGGATTATTATAGATCAGTTTTTGATCTTCATTGGACTGAATTTCATCTATGGCTTGCTGGAAATATACCCGATAATGTCATGCGGGCATGGCTTGATGCAAGACATAGGAATTATGAAATTGACAAATTAAGAATACAGGATGATACAGGGAATTATTTAGAAATATGCTATGAGAGTGAATGGAACGAACTTGTTAAAGGAAAATACTTTGCACCAAGTGATGTTTTTGTTGAGTTTATGACGCTGACACATCAAGGACAATTTGAAGTAGCGATGGATAAGAAGAGGTGGAGAAAAAAAACATGAATATTTATCTTGCTGGTCCACTATTTTCAATTGCGGAAAGAGATTTTAACCTTATGTTGGCAGAAACAATCAAGGGAAAAGTAGATGATATTACCATTATATTGCCTCAATTAGAAGCAAAAGAAATTTCTGGGTCAGAAATATTTGCAAAGGTAATGTTTACATATTGCCTAAGTAAAATTGAAGACTGTGATTGTTTAATAGCGATTCTTGAAGGTTCTGATGCAGATTCTGGGACATGTATCGAGATGGGCTATGCGTACTCGAAAAAGATTCCGATAATAGGGATAAGAACAGACGCTAGAGAATCAGAAGACCGTGGCTTGAATCTCATGGTCTCAAATGTATGCTATAAATTGATAAATGATGCGTCCATGTCGGTAGAAACAATTGCGGTATTAATCTCTGAGGAATTGAAATTGATGAAAAAGAACTTTCGTTAACTTACCGGTATAATACAGCTGTTAACAACAGCAGATAGACGGAACTAGAATGAAATCCGGATGCATTTTCTTTTTCAGTTATATATAACCAAGGAAAAACAGCAAATATCATCCCCAACGGCCCCCAAATTTCAAAACACAGGCGTAACACAGAAGGGTTGTAATTCAAAAAATCCTTTATTAACAGGATGTTTTTTCAGTTTCACAAGTATCTCAAAATCATTCGGTATTCGACAAATAATACCAACAAATCAACAAATATGACATTGAATGTAAGTGCAGAAAATAAAAACATTTACAAATAAAGACTTATTCATTCCGGCTATCCGATACAGCAAAATTAAAATATCTAAAATATCTGTAACAAATTCATAACACACACAACAGACTAAGTCTACTTTTGGTCTGCCGAGAACGATAATTTAGAGGGCAGAATATGAATAGCGGTAACACAAACTGGTGAAAACGGTGTTTTGAAGGGTAGGGGGGAATAGTTGCTTCTGCATCGTTGAATCTCCCGCGACCTCAAGCCGATTGAAAAAGGGTGTTGGAGAACATTTTCAGCGTGAAAAGAACAAGTTTTGCGGTAACATCAGCAACATTTAATGAAAATCTACAGTAGAAATGATTGTGTCATTACTAAGAAATACAACGGAAATCGGGAATTGAAACTGCATAAGCAGACAACGATTGTTAGTTTTGTTTCGATTCCAAGCCGGCGCCACCTTTTTTTATTATCTTGCCATTGAGAAATCCATCCTCGTCAAGCTCAAGAAGATCAATCATATTTCTGTAAAAATAACCTTCTTTCATTTCTTGAGGAAAGCCTTCAAGCGCTGCCATTGAACGAGCAATAGGAACTCCGAGCGGGAAGAAAGTCCAGTCCGATCCGTAGAGTATTCTTGAAGTATCATATTCGTTGATGATTTTCCGGATTACAGACATGCCTTCACCGGAGGTTTCCAGCCAGACCTGCTCGGGGAAGTCATTAGCGACCTTTATGGCTTCGTCGTAGACATAGATGCCTGAGTGACCAAGAATCAGTTTCAGTTTTGGGTGGGCTTTAAGAGCCTTGCGATATCTGTCTGGGCGGGACAGGTTTTGCATCCATCTCGGTTCGGAACCAGTGCTGCCACTGTGAGCGAGAACAGGCAAGCCACGTTCGGCACACATACCAAATAGTTCGATAGCTCCTTTTGTATCGGGCGGGTTGAACTGAAACTCAGGATGGTATTTAAGCCCCAGCGCCCCCTGTCCCTGTTGCCAGTCAAGTCGAAGTTCTTTGTAATGCGTCCAAGGATGCACTCCGGCGAAAGCAACAAGTCTCTCGTGAGGCTTGCATGCAACTATCGTCTGATACGCATGGCGCGACCGGAGGGGTATTTCTATCGGAAGTGAAACCGCCGCTACCGTATTAAATAGATCCATGTCGTGAAGTAGATTGACGGCCGTTTGTGTTCGAACAATAGGAGGGCATCTGAAAGGAATGAGAGCTATGTCCCATGTCATCATCCTTACTTCTTCTTTTGTGGGGTGTTCATCCTGCTCCAGATCGAAAGGGGAATCCATGTAGTTATACAAATGCTCTGCCGGAGGCGCAAGTCTCTGGTAGTTGACGACGCCTCCCAATATATAACTCCAACCCAGATGTGTATGTGCATCGAATATTAGCGGCACACCCGTTTCCGGTTTGACCTGAATCTCCCCGTCGCCGTTTTTTTCGAACCAGGGGAGTTTATCGAGATCGCTGTAATTTTCAAATTTGATTTTTTCGAAGTCCATTTTCAAATCTCACCGTCATCTTCCAATTTGCGCCGCGTTTTCTGCAACAGCGTTTTATACCTGTTAGACTTACGATTTGTTACAGTCACCAGCCCGTAACATCATCAACCTTAAGTTAATCAAAAAACCACCGCAATCATAGCACAAATGGCGAAAATAATCATAGCCGGTCTTAATGGCAATCGGCAGTTGCGACGGGTGGGTGATTTCTGCGAAAAGCATTGGTAATCTTCTGTAATTGCATTAGGTTTGCCAGACAAACAGGTGTCAGATAAAAAATCGAAAAAGAAACTTCATAACCTGTTATGTAGTCAACAGCACCCAAAAAAGCGACCAGTAACAGGCAAAGAAGGGTGATGCCGGTTTTAGATTTGATGAATTTCACACGTCCACCATACAGTTTTCATTATTTGGGAAATTATAACACGAGGAGTTCAACAAAGCGATTTTGCCAAAAACAGAGCGATGCTGGTAGCAACAAAAAGTTTCTGCTGCACTTCCGGGTAATCTTCTGTAAATCCGGCCAAATTTCTACTCAATATTAGTTACAGGCGTTGCTCTTGCCTCTTTAATATGCGGCGGGTGGGCGGGGGGGAGGGCGATTAGTAGGTATGACGACATACATACTGATGATCGATTAAAATGACGCCGAGGAGCTTACCCGTATGTTGCGGTTGAAATGTGTATCCAGACAGCATAAGTAGTGCTGCGGATAACACTCGTACAGAAGTACGCTATTTCTGCGGCAAGATTTAAATCTGATAAAAAGCGTTTTGCCCGTTATGCTTGATTGGCAAGCGAGTTTGAAATAATCGGTCAATTACTCTCTGACTCGCTTTACAATTTTATCCTTAATCAGATCGTGCAATTCCGCCAGCAGCGCTCTCTCCTGAGCGTCAATATGACCATCTTCATCAGCAATTTTCATAATTTCGTCAAATTCCGCATTCGTTATCTTGTGGTCGTCCATTGCTTTGTGAATTAAAGTGTGCATGCGGTGTGCACTTTCGCTTGGCTTCATAATCGTATCCTCCTATTCATAATACCAGGTTTTTCTACCAAAATTCGCATATTCGTGGGGCAAAAATACTTATTGCCTCCTCATGCTTCGTCCATCATACCACATTATCCCCTCTGTCAACAACTGTCTTTGCCGCTCCAGTAACTGCCCTGATATTATATAAACCTGAAAAACGCCTCTATGTTGTATATCCCACATAAGCCATTAGAACTACGAGCCTTAAATATAAACCCTGTGCTGGCGCCGGCACATGAAAAAGATTTCATCATAAAACATCGTTATTACAGGTGTTCTTCACCATCGGTAGGCGTATCGACCATGCTATGTTGCGCCTTTTGACGGTCGACCTTCGTCTGTCCGGCCATGTTTTTTCTGTGAAACAAAATCTTGTGAAGCTCCACAACAATCCAGCTAAAGATGGCTACAGAGAACACGCGGCACCAGTCTAAAAGGGAGATAGGCTTGGTGTGAAGCAAAGGATTCATGAAAGGAACATATGTCACAGCTATCTGCATCAGGATCATTAGGGCAGCGCCGAGCAAGGCGATCTTGTTCGAGAAAAAGCCTATGGAAAAGACCGTCTTTTTCATGGAGCGGCAGTTGAACAGGTACAGAGTGGAGACCATGACGAAGACATTGAGGGCGATTGTACGGGCAACTTCCTTGGATGCGCCGGAGCGCAGAGCATGTTCAAACAAGCCGAACGAACCTATCAACAACAAAAAGCCAACGATTAATATGCGCTTTACCATCTCGGATGAAATTATTGGCATGCGTGGGTCACGAGGCATGCGCTGCATTATGTCCCGTTCTCTGATTTCAAACGAAAGCGCTGTGCCTAGAAAAACGACTGTCGTCATGTTTATCCAAAGAATCTGCACTGGAAGGATAGGAAGAGGAATGCCGGCTATTGTGGCGGCCATGATGACAAAAGCAAGCCCGAAATTAGTTGGCAGCGTCCATACCAGCACTTTCGTCAGGTTGTCGAAAACCGTTCGGCCTTCTTCAACTGCCGCTTGAATGGATGCGAAGTTGTCGTCCGTCAGCACCATATCGGCGGCTTCCTTGGCCACATCTGTTCCCGTGATGCCCATAGCCACGCCGATATCCGCCTGCCTTAGAGCCGGGGCGTCGTTCACACCGTCTCCGGTCATGGCCGATACTTCGCCGCGAGCCTGAAGGGCACGCACCAGCCGCAGTTTCTGCTCAGGAGCAACACGCGCGAAAACGCATACGCGTGACGCGGCTTCCTCGAGCTCTTTGTCCGACAGCCCTTCGAGTTGTGCGCCGGTGAGCGACTCCTCCGGCGCTCCGGGGTCAAACAGACCTATCTCTCTCGCTATTGCCACGGCGGTGGAGGCGTGGTCTCCAGTTATCATTTTGACTTTGATGCCTGCGGACTTGCACACACCGACCGCTGTGATCGCCTCGGCGCGAGGCGGGTCCATCATGCCTTGCAGCCCAAGGAAAACAAGGTCTTTGTCAATATCGGTTTCCGTGATCGCATTAACGCTTTGCGGCATTTGTTTGCCGGCAAAAGCCAGCACTCTCATGCCGCGCGCTCCGATTATTTCTGCGGCAGCATGTATTGCTTCGCGATGCAGGGGTGCGCGGTTTCCAGAGGCGTCCATTTGTTCTGAAGCACGCTGCAATATCGCTTCAAGGCCCCCCTTCACATACACGGTGCGCGCCGCGCCAGTTTCGTGATAAGTGGCCATGTACTGTCTCTGCGACTCAAACGGTATTGCATCGATGCGCGCCGGCGTGGATTGAGACATTGTAATGCCGGCTTTACCGGCAGATGCAATAAGAGCCGCTTCGGTCGGGTCGCCCTCGCAATCATGAACCCCGTCTTTTATCACGACTCTGGAGTCATTGCAGAGCAGACCGGCAAGAAGGGTCTCACGCAGCGGTGGTGTTATGTCTGCCGGTTCGTTCGACTTCGCATCTTTCGTTATTTCTCCATCAAACGAATACCCGGTACCAGACACCGAGAACAATTCATCGCCCGCGAAGATTTCTTTGACGGTCATCCTGTTCTCGGTCAGAGTGCCTGTTTTATCTGTGCATATAATCGTCGTGCTTCCAAGTGTCTCGACGGCGGGCATCTTGCGGATGACTACCCTTCTCTTTGCCATCCTTGATACGCCGATTGCGAGGACAACGGTCACTGCGGCCGGCAGTCCCTCGGGTATGGCGCCTACGGCAAGCGCCACGGCTGCAATGAAGTTGTCGAAAAGACTGCCGCCGCGCAACAACCCGACAGCCATGTTCAAAACCGCAAGGCCGCCGATCACATATATCATCGTTTTGCTGAATGCAGCGATCTTGCGCGTAAGAGGGGTCTGGAGGTCCTCGGCTTCAGCCAGAAGTCGGGACACTCGGCCGACTTCGGTGGAATCGCCTGTGGCGACAACTATTCCGGAGCCCTGTCCGAACGTCACAAGAGTAGTTGCGTATGCCATGCCCTTGCGGTCCGCCAGCGAAGTCTCCGCCATTGTCTCTTCCGTGTTCTTCTCGACCGCAGTCGATTCTCCTGTCAGGGCCGCTTCGGCGACTCTAAGCTCCCTCGCCCTGAAAAGCCGCATATCCGCTGGCACGCGGTCTCCGGACTGTAGGAAAACGATGTCTCCCGGCACCAAACCGCTCGCGTCTATGCGGCGCCGGGCGCTTTCGCGCAATACCTCGGCCTCGGACCTCATCGTTTTTGCAAGGGCCTCTATGGCCTGTGCAGCGCGCGCTTCCTGAATGAATCCGATGATCGCGTTGAGGATGACTACGCCGAAAATGACACACGCGTCCACGGCGCCTCCGAGTATTGCTGTTATCGTTCCAGACACTATCAATACGTAAAGCAACGGCTGATGGAACTGCAGCAATAGGCGCACAAAAGCGCTTTTACCTCCCTTGGCAGTCAGTTGGTTAGGTCCGTATTCACTCAGCCTTTTCTGCGCTTCGGAGTTGGCGAGACCGTTCTGCGTATCTGTCGTGAACACTCTTGCAACTTCATCAAAAGATTTTTCATGCCATGTTTTGCTCATGTCCAAATACATGAAATTCTCCATTCTTATGTACAATGACGATTGCGTTCACACACAACCCATTCCCTTTATCGTTTTTCTCACATGACAAAGCATTGTTTCATTGATTTGCCGTTTTTTCAGACAGGTGTTTTCCTGTTTTGTTCCGGTAAATTGAAAATTGTGAAGTTCATTATCAATTCTATACTCGTTTCAACTACCGCTTTGTTACAGGCATTGCTCTTGCCTCTTTGGCCCTGCCCGCTGGGTAATCCAGCCTTCTCCCGGCATGGGTGATTTCTGCAATCTATAAGACCACTGTTCCGATTATACAATATCTTTCAGAGCCGGCGCAATCGAATGCCAGCGCGTGCGGGTATTTTTGACATATTTTTGTATATGACAATGCCTGTCATAAGGCCTTTTATATGATGTATAAATGGCAAATTAATGCCATGTGAACTTAGTTGTTTTTTAATTGTTCTTCAATCGTTCTGATTATCACCGTCTCTATTCGTCGGCCGATCATTTTATCCACCTTGATCTCGTAGGAATCCATCACAAAAGTCTCGCCAGAACGCGGTATCTTGCCGAGAACATCATATATGAGACCTCCAACCGACTCATAATCTTTCTCATCAGGAAGTCTGCCGTGTGTCAGAACTTCATTCAATTCCGTAATATTGATCCGAGCATTAACCATGACCGTCGTATCGTTGATCCATTTATAAAGCGGCCCCTCAGTATCGTATTCGTCTCGTATCTCTCCGACTATTTCTTCAATGAGATCTTCAAGAGTCACCAACCCGCACACACTCCCGTACTCGTCTACCACGATTGACATATGGTTTCGCTGCTTCTGAAACTCCTGAAGCAGTTCATCCAGCATTTTTGTCTCAGGAATAAAGTGTGGCTCGCTTAACAATGCCCGGATCGGTTCCTTGCTCCGTCCGTCACGAATCGCCTTAAGTATTGCTTTTGTATTGATGATTCCGATAATGTTGTCCTCTCGGTCTTCATAAATCGGTACACGGGAGCGCCCCACTTGATCTGTATACCGCGCTATTTCCTCGACAGTATATGTGACAGGCGCACAGTCGATGTCCGGCTTTGGGGTCATTACTTCACGGACCTGCTTGTCGCCAAGATCGAAAATGCCAAGAATCATCTCACGTTCATCCTTCTCGATAATACCTTCCTTTTCCACCTTGTCTACCAGGCGAAGAAACTCTTCCTCTGTTATGAAAGCGCCTTGCGGCGCCCCGGGAGTCCCTCCGGTCAGTTTGATAATAACATTGCTTATCCCAATAAGTATTTTTCGCAATGGCGATAGGACCATATCTAAAATCACGATTGCCTTTAATAGATAAAGAGCGACTTTTTCTGAATTCTGATAAGCGATTATCTTAGGAGTGATTTCACATAGAATAAGCACCACTAACGACACCGCGCCTATGCTCATAACCACTCCAACCCATAGAGGAAGATGCCATTTCAGAACATACATGCTTATAATGCTTTCGGACACAATCGCCGCACTGATATTCACGATGTTGTTTCCGATAAGCAGCGTTGTTATGAGGTGACTTGGGTCTTTCATCCAGACTTCAATGTACTTGGCCTTGGACGGATGCTGCTCCTGCATCGTTCTCAGCCTGTGCCTGGATAGGGAAACGAGGGCGGTTTCACACGAAGAAAAACATGCGCTTGCCGCGAACAAAAACAGAAGAAGAATAATCCCAAATATTGTAAACGACTCCATTTATATCATCCATTTCATCGTATTGCGATAAACAGTATAACAGAACCGGAGAGATTAGCGCATACCACCCAAGATGGCCGCTCACTGTGCCATGTTAACGAGCATCATGATCGCTCCCGCCATCGCTGCCTCAATGCAGGATAATCTGTGATCCCAGCCTCTTCTACTTTTGAGGCGGACCAAACATCGGCAAATCATCCGGCAGTGAAACTGAAGAATAGGATTTCCTTTGTATCTGAAATTCCCCGGTATTTTGGTTCATCTGAATCAGGTCCACAAAATCAAACGCGTATCTGCCTTCACTTGTTTTATGTGCTGTGATCAGGGCGGCTGAATAACTTGGCCTCTTCTTCGCATCCATGTATCGCAGGCCGGCAGCTCCGGTGGTGCCAGCAACGACAATAATTGTGCCATCAATTGTTTCAGAGCTGATTCGGTGGTTGTGTCCACTTAGAATAAGAGGCACAAGTCCGGCCAGTTGCTTGGCAACATCCGGGTTATGAACCATAAGAACATCAGGCGGTCGTTTCATCCGCGCAATGCGATTGCGGATGTGTTCCGCAAGAAGCTCAATCGTGCCCGGTGTTTCTTCCGCATCGAATGAAATATTTCCTTTCGGATCGCCGTAGCCCATAATGAGCAAACCTTGAGCCATTACCGTTTCACCTTCGAGGACACGTATCCCAAAATCTTTTTTCAGCGCATTCACAACTTCCGGCGAGTCATGGTTGCCGGACACAAAGAACTGTGGTTTATTGATGTTTTTCAACGAATCCATCAACCGCAACTCGAGATCAGACCCCATGTCAGTGATGTCGCCGGTGTTCAGAATCAGGTCGGGAGACAATCCTTTCACAAGAACCCGTATGAAGTCCCCGGCAAGTGGATTGTTGTGTATGTCGGACACATGAAGTATGCGCTTGCTTCCTCCGTTGATCTTCTCCCCATATTGGTCCATTTCGATATACAACGATGACATATTGGCTGCCATTTCACGGACGTATTGTCTTAAATCCTTACCGTTTTTGACACTTTTTTCTATTGCGCTGACAATGTCGGGAGCATAAGTTATCAATCCGCTGTAATTCGGCTGATCGAAAGCGCTTACATCATATTGAGAGAAGGTGGCGTAGCCGATCATTGCCGTGAATGTCACACCAAGTATCGCCCCTGCTGCCAAAGTTTTCAAATTCAACCTGCGGCCTATTGTCGCGCCGATTATGCCGCCAAACACCGAAAGAGCAAGGATTTTGATGAAAAAAAACCGAACTCCCTCTTGCGTCTTATTTTTCATTGATTCGAGTAAGTCAGACAATTTAGTCTCATCATCGATAATGTTCTGAAGAGATTCGCTATGTATTCTATCGAGACCGACAACGAGCGTCAAAGGCGTGTGATGAGTGTAAGCTGTGACTTCCCCGAAAGGATGCATGGCAAGAAGAGTCTCTCCTCGCGCCGATGGAAGGATGGAGAAACGAACCCTTATAAATCCAATATCCGCTTTATGCGCCCCGAAAGCGCAAACGAATGCAAAAGCGCTGGCAAACGATATGATCGCAAGTAAAATAATTGAGAGCGTTTTTTGTATTTTTATCATATCAACCTGTGTTGAAAGCCGTCACGCTCTCCATTGGCAGATATCAGTCGCCGATAAGAGGAATGGCGATCTCTACCGTTGTGCCGATTTCGATTTCGCTTTTTATTCTAATATTTCCGCCGTGGCTTTCTACGATTTTCTTGACAGAGAACAGGCCGAGACCTGTTCCTTTCGCCATTTTTCGAGTGTGCGCAAGCCTTCGGAAGGGCAGAAAAATATTCTGCAATTCTATCGGCGGGATTCCGACACCTTCGTCCGCAACTGTGGCTACGGCAAAAGAACCCTTGCGCTCGGCCTTCAGGGTTATGGTTGTTTTTTCGGGACTGTACTTTATTGCATTTGAGACCAGATTTGCAAAAACCCTCTCGAGGAGTTCCCTGTCTCCACGGACAGGGCAAGGCTCGGTTCCGTCGAAAACGAATTCGTGCGAAGCAAGAGCCCGGTGTCCTTCATAAATTTCACGTGCGATGGCGGTGAGATCGAGTTCCGTCAAATTCAAACACATATCTCCGGACTCGATTCTGAATGATTGAAGCATGTCATCAAGAAGGGCGTTAATATGTTTCTCCTGGTGGATGATGCGGTCAAGCCAATCGGATTGGGAGTCCGCGAGAGTTCCGATCTTTTTGATACGATGCGCAGCCGCTCCGATTATCATAAGAGGGTTCTTGATATCGTGAGAGATCGAAGCGATGAAGTTAAGACGCTCTTCGCGATTTCTCTGTATGCTCTCGATCATGGTATTGAAAGTTCCGGTCAAGTCTCCAAGCTCGTCCTCGTAAAGCATCTTTGCTCTCACTTCAAAATTACCAAGACCAACTTCCTTGGCGGTACTGGTGAGAGAAACGGTTGGCCGGAGAACGCGTTTAATCATAGCCGTCGTTCCTCCCCAAATTATGACGGCCGCTAATACAATAAGAAGTATTGTGAAGATATTGACGGTTCGATTAAGATCGGCGCTTTGATGAACTGTTTCCATCATTTGGATTTCGTTGTGTTTTTTAAATATTCGTATAGCTTCAAGGGTATCGATAGACGCACTCATTTCCATGTCGCTTGAATACGAGTTGCCCGTTAATTGGGCGTTGCGATATTTTTTGTATTCATTTTTGACGTTATAAAAAAGGCGGCGTTCAAGATTCGTATTTATTGCCTCTTCCAATTCCTTAATGTATTTTTCCACTTCATTCAAAACAAGCCGCTTTTTCTCTACATCCCGTGGCTCGGACATCATTTTTTGAAGAAGTGATTCACGATGTTCCGCTAAAATCATTCCCTCGATGTGTTCCGCGTTATTAAGAGCTCTTGAATTGGAATAAACCCTTGCTGTCATTTTTTCGAGTCGATTTGTGCTCAATAACAGTGAAAAAGAAAATAACACAAACAAAAAGCCAATAATGGACATCCAAGCGACCAGAAAAAAATGAATGCTTCTAATTTTCATTTGATTTCACCTCTTCACTCCGACCGACTCCGAAAATCACATGCATATAACCATGCCGTTATCCTTTGCCGATCAGAAAAACACCCACGATACAATCAGAAAAACCGGCAAGAGGATGCCGAAAGACCAGGCCATGTAGGTGAAAAAACCGGGTGTGCGGACTCCCATGTGTGTTGCAATGGACTTGACCATGAAATTGGGCCCGTTGCCGATATATGTGAGGGCGCCCATGAAAACCGCGCCGAGAGAAACGGCTTTAAGGATATCCTGTGCGATCAAGCCAGCCGCTACGGGAATTGTGGACGCCGTACTGTCGCTTACGGCAGCGCCAAGATTGAGAAAGACGAGATAGGACGGCGCGTTGTCAAGAACGGCTGACATCATTCCAGTGGCCCAGAAGAAGTGCCACGGCTCTGCAACGCCAAGAGACTGGCCGTGGGCGCGCAGCAATTGCAGCGCGGGGATCATGCAGACAAAAATACCGGCGAAGAGAATCGCCACCTCTCGAATTGGAAACCACTTGAACTCATTTTCAGTGTGAACGATTGTGGGGGTATACCGCCAAGACAACCCTGCAAGACACACCATGAGCGTCCATTGAACGACATCTCGCCAGAATCCCATTGAGATAGGCAGCCTCGAATAGAGAACAACCACGCCCATTACACCGGCAAGAAGAACAAAATTAGCTTTTCCATCTATCACAAAACTTCGTTTTTCTTCCGGCGCTCCCGGGGACTCCCGCCTGTATTCAATCGTATCCAATGCAAAGAAGATTAATAGTATAAGACCGCAGGCAAGAAGCCATGCCGGAGCAAGCGTAAATGTCCATCCGAACGGCACACCTGATAAGAATCCTAAATAAAGTGGGGGGTCGCCCAGCGGGGTCAGACAACCTCCGATGTTACTTACCAGAAAGATAAAAAACACAACAATATGAACAACACTTTGGCGGTTGGCATTAGCTCGCAACAGGGGGCGGATCAGGATCATCGACGCTCCGGTGGTTCCGATGAGATTAGCTATCACGCAACCGAAAGCAAGGATGGAGGTGTTGGCTAAGGGCGACCCG
>Ga0172379_10002137_pt1 | contig 36220 bp, 27 predicted proteins | sample GrowelOW334metaG_FD_119756 | JGI IMG/M metagenome (GOLD analysis project Ga0172379, IMG submission 119756) | Groundwater microbial communities from an aquifer near a municipal landfill in Southern Ontario, Canada - Groundwater well OW334 metaG | ecosystem: Environmental > Aquatic > Deep... | reverse complement strand
CGGATTTGCCGGAAAAGAATATCATTTTAAGCCATCGGCTGGGAATGAAGTTTTATACTGATGATACCCTTAAAACCGACAATTTCGGCCGTTGCGAATTTGCAGGTGGGGCCCTTATGGCTCAGGGGATGTACCAGCTGGTTTTTCCGGATAAAAAATTCGCGGAGTTTTTCATTGATAAAAACCAGGTATTCAGCATGTACACAAGGGTCATGGCGCCTTCCGACAGTCTGATATTTACCGGATCCCCCGAAAACAGCCGGTTTCAGGAGTGGCAGCGAAAATATACGGCTAACCGGAACCGGTCGGGACAAATTCAGAACCGGCTTAAAAAAGGCAATCTCACGCCCGACAGCAGTCAGTTGCTGAACAAGGAACTAAAGCAAATCCAATCATCGAATAATCAAATATGGGATACCGCCATCACAGATCTGGCCGGAACTCTGCCGGGAGCATTCATCCATGCGCTAAGGCCAGTGAGGATACCTGAATCATTGGGAAAACCTGATGTAAAGGAGAATCAGTTCAAGCAGTACCAATACCTCAGGACTCACTTTTTTGATGGGTTGGATTTTGCGGATGAGCGGTTGTTGCGTACCCCGGCAGTTGAAACCAAACTCGATCAGTACTTCAAACAAATCATTCCCCAGATTGCCGACACGCTTATGGTGGAGGCCGACCAGATCATCGAACGGTCGAAGAGGGCGAAAAATATGTATCAGTTTGTAGTTCAATATCTTTTCAATCTGTACACTGATCCGCAAACCATGGGAACAGACGCCGTTTATGTCCATATTGCTGAGAAATATTACCTGACCGGCGAAGCGCCCTGGGTGGATTCAGCCAATTTACGCGGAATCACCTACCGGGTAAAAGAATTGAGCCCGTTGTTGATCGGAAAGGAAGCCCCGGTATTGGAAGGATTGCTTACAACAGACGATCAACCGCTTGATATAAAAGATATTAAATCGGAGTACCTGATCCTTTACTTCTGGAGTCCGGATTGCGGATTCTGCAAGGAAGCCACGCCGAAATTACATGCCGTATACCAGGATTTAAAGAAAATGGGTGTCGAAATCGTGGCATTGGATACCCGGCTGGATAAGGTTTCCTGGCTGAAATTCATCGCAGACAATCAGTTGAACTGGATTAACGGGCATTGTCCTGGAAACGTGCGGGCTATGATTGAAAAATATCAGGCCTTCAGTACTCCAACCCTTTACATTCTGGATTCGAGGCGACGGATCATCGCCAAAAGCATCTCGGTGGATCAGGTCAAGCCCTTTATGACACAATATGCTTCAGGCAGAAAATAGAAGATTATTACCTGAGGATCATTACTTTAGTTGAGAATTGGTAGTTATCGACCATCAAACGGACCACATATACCCCGGGAACCGGCGGACTGATGCTGAAGCTGATCTGATTGTCGGTTTTGCTGACCACCGGCGTAACTTGCTGACCGGCCATATTATAAATGGTAATATCCACCTTACTGAACACCAGTGTTCCCAGATTAAAGGTAAAGGAGCCATCGCTGTAATTCGGCAGAACCCTGATTTCATCTTTATATGACTTCATGAGGGCAGAGGCTTCCACCGATAAATCAAGTGAGGTGCGTATACCCGCAACATCAGTCATGGATTGCCACTGCAATCCCTTGATTGCAAATGCAGTATTGTGTCCGGACTGTCCCCGGTCGGTTGCCATTGACGACACGAAAGTACCCTGATCCCAGGAACGTATCTCAAAACCAACATAGATGAGCGTATCAAAGTTCACCGGACTCCTGAGCCATTTAGTCAGGCGGCTTTCCTCCTGAAAATCCGAGATCATGATTGAATCCCTTAAAACCACTTTTCTGCCTGCGTTCCAGATCACCAGCGGCAGGTAATAATTTTTCGGCCATTTCGATTTCACATCAATGGGAAGAGTGATCCCATGGATGACATAAGCGGTATCGGAGGTGTTACGGAAAGCTTCGGCAAAAGCAACTATATTCATGCTGTTCGAACCTGGAAGGTAACCCTGGGTTCCCATGGTCAAATAGCTTGTGTGCTCATCAGACTTGACATTCCGGAAAGTAAATGACCGGTATGCCAGGACTTCCGGGATGACACGGATCTGGTTGTAATGGATCAAGGTATCTGTAAAATACTGAAATTCAATGATCTCCTTAACCGTATAGTCATTTGGGTTCACAAAGCTGAGTTGCACGGGAGATCCGGAAGCCAGGGGTGAAGAAGCTCCGGTAACCATCCAGGTCATGGTATTCGGAACCGCAGTGCTCCTGTCCTGCAATTCGACCACCCGTTCGGGAACAATCCGGTTTTCGCTCAGGGAATACTGTGCAAAATCAGACACTGTTACCGTTTGTTGTAATGAATCCTCTCCCAATTCATTACTGATCAGCAGGGTTACAGGGTAAGATCCCGCAATCGGAAATTTTACCGGTTGCGGTTCCGGTTTATCGGAACCCGATGGAATTCCCCCTTCAAAAGACCATCTCCAGGAAGTAGGCTCTCCGGTTGACAAGTCGGTAAAATAGACTTTCCGGCCCACCTGGATCTTATCGGGACGGATATTGAAATTAGCGACCGGTTTACCTCCGGAATAGGGATCGAGGCTATTGGCAACCTGCACTCCTGTCTGGCCAGGATCGAGCCAATATTTCAATTGATTAGATGAATCCGGGTACTTATCCCAACTGACGGAAAACTTCTCAAAATAGTCGTTAAAATTATAGGAACAGCTCGCATCCCCGCCTGTCAGGTCGCCCACGATACGGTGTTCATTGTTGAATAACGGCGAACCCGATGAGCCCGGCTCGGTGGTGCCCAAATCCCATGCACTGATTTTCCAGTGTGTGTTGGTGTCATATCCCCCTCCGAAATCCGCTGTCACCACCCGGTGATAGGATTTGGATATTTTCTTGACGCTGCCGTTGGGATGATGAATGCAGGTGACAGTATCGAGAAAGGTATAAACACGGCGGTCCCAGCCGGCATAAACAGGTTCATAATCAGGAGGCGGAGCAGAACTGAGCTCAACCAAACTGAAATCGACCTTGGAAGTGGTAGCCAGCAATTTTGATCCCGAGAGCGTGTATTGAAGCGTCCCGTTACCGCTGCCGCAGGCGGGTCGTTCATAGCGAAAAAAGAAAACGGTTTCCGTTGCATGAGTCTGGTTACCGATGGTATGGTTGGCCGATAAAAGCAATGGCCTGCCATCGTTCCTTGCATTGTTAATCAAGGCTCCCGAACAGAGCCATACCCCGCCCCGGATGAATTTGACCACCGATTTTTTTTCAATTTGCCAATTGTCGCCGGCGGGACAATTGATATCGACGTTACAATCCCCGGAGCCCGCACTGCCAAATGACTCAAAGAACCCTTTGAAATCATGCGAAACCTTTGAAATCTCCACGATCGGAGAAAATTCCGCCTGCGCCGGGACGTTTAATTCAACTATCATTTCATCACTGGGAATCGGAACGGTGGCCAGAACTCCTGAAACCGTCTGGTTATCTGAGGTAAAGGCTCCCCTTACTGTTTGGTAATCCGGTGAATAGAGGTACATTTTAGCACCGGACGGTAATTTAAACCGGCTGAAGATCAGGTTCAACGAGAGAGCGTTCGGAGAATAAAGTGCCAGGCGCCAGATCCGCGAGCCGTTTTCAAGTATTTCCCAGGTCCCATTGTGAACGGTATTTAACACAGTATCAAACGGATAGGCGAAGATCATGGATTTCAGTCCGGGTGAAAGAGAAGATTGGTAAGCAGCCATGGCCTGAGGAGTCAATCCTGAAAACTCCACCCGTTGCGGAGATGACTTTAATTTGAGTTCCTGGCTCCATGGTTGACCCGTGAATTCGATCTGTGCGGACAGGACAACCGGAAAAAGAAAGGTAAACAACATTAACGGCAGCTTTCTCATAAACACCCTGATAACTGAAATACCGGGCAAAAGTAGGAAAATATACGACAGGGGGAAGTGCTCCATTTAGCATTCAAGGTCGGCGGAGCGGTCCCCGTGCGGGCATTCGTGGTAAGCGATACGGTCCCCGCTTCCGCGGGGATGACACTGCTGCCGAGGATGAAATATTTAGCTTAATTGTTCCTTTTGGGTTGAATAGATGCATCTATGATCAGAAAGTACAAATGAAAACTTACCAATTCTATGTTTACATTCTGGCAACAAATAATAACAAGGTTCTTTATATCGGAGTGACCAATAACCTTAAGCGTAGAGCTTTAGAACACAAAATGCATCTTGTTCCCGGATTTACAGCTTGTTACAATGTAGATAAGCTGGTTTACTACGAGTCGTTTGATTTTATTGAAGATGCAATTCTGCGGGAGAAACGATTAAAAAAATGGAACCGTCAATGGAAGAACGAACTTATTGCTTCTAAAAATCCTTCCTGAAACGCCCTCACACTCAAACCCTAACCCACATCACATTATTCCATTCGGCAGCAGTGTCATCCCCGCGGAAGCGGGGACCGTGTCGCTTACCTCGAATGCTCTTGGGTGCGTCACCGAGCCCCAATCGGCAGCAGTGTCATCCCCGCGGAAGCGGGGACCGTGTCGCTTACCTCGAATGCCCGCATTAATTGAACACCACCTGGCCCGGACCGATCCCAACCTCGAGCGAATCAAGGCGCTGCCCGTCGGTTTTGTGCCGGAACATCCAGCCCGAAGTGGTAAAGGAAGGAGCATAGAGGGCATAAATAAGGTCGGTTTCCGGATCGATTCCGAAGCCATAGAAGTTTCCGCGGATGAAAGGGTCGCCGGCCGTGCTGCCATTGGTGATTGACCGTGAGTATATCCCACCGGATTCCAGATAAAAAACCCGGTCCCTGTTTTTGTTGATGCCGATATGAAGTGGCCAGTAAAAATCCCCAACAGCTCCGATATTTTGAGTTTGCTTGATACTGCCGGTTTCCGGGTCAACGGCTACGAGCGATGAAGTGGTTTCGACGCCGATGGTCCAGTCTTCATTCCAGACCACTTTCCCTTTGCACAGCACCCATAGCAGGTTATTTTTGTCGAGTAAAACATCAGCCGGATTCATGCCGACCATCCAGGTATGTATGACTTTGTCGGTTCCTGTATCAATGACGGAAAGGGTACTGTCATTGCCCCACCCCCCTGAATTAGTGACGATGACATTATTCTTAAACTGAACCAATTTTTCAGGACCTGCCCCAACAGGGATAGTATCTGTGATTATAAGCGTTTCAATATCAATGACGTATACACGACCGCTGAAATTACCATCAGTGAGATATCCTTTTTTTGTGTTCACGGGCAGGAACGACCGTGGGTATTCCAATCCATCAATAACGCCTATGGATGCAAATGTTTTAAGATCAACAACTTCAACTTTTTGAGAATTGTTAACTATGATAAAACCCTTATCGCCCGAAACGGCCATTGATTGGACCACATCTCCCAATGGTCGTCCGTTGACCGCTTCAAATACGTGATTGATGATATAAGCTGAATCGGTATCGAAATAACTGACCGACCCGTTACTGTTTCCAAAAGCCCCTTCATTTGAGATATAGGCTCCGTGAAGAAATCCGCCCTCACTGGAATCATCGGGTTTATCTTTGGTGCAGTTGGTGAGAAATAAACAGGCGATCACACTTAAAAGGCTCCATTTGCGACTAATCATTTTTTTTGATTTTTTCGTTAATAAAATAGTTGACAGAGATATAGAATGCCCTCCCGGGAGCTGGATAGGCCCGAACCAGCTGGTAATTGGCATCTAACAGGTTAATGACATTACCGGAGAGGATAATCTTGTTTTTGCGGGTTAAAAAAGTATATGAAAGGCTTAAATCAGCAAGGTGCGCGGGTTTCAGGTCCAGCCAGGGATCATGATTATCAGTGGTGAAACGCCTGCCTGTATACTTGTAAGCCAATGAAACCGCAAACCTGTGAAATTCGATACCTGCCTGCATTTTAAGCAGATGGAACGGCACATAGGGCAATTGCCGGCTGTAACGGTTCTCGGACTCCGGGATACTCAGGTCGAGACTCTCGGTATAAGTATACATGACTTTCCCAAACCAATCTGCGGACCCGGTTTTCCACCGGCCGGTGAGGTCCAACTCGAGTCCCTGGCACTTGACCTGCCGGATATTCTGCGGTGACCAGTAGGTACCTGAAGGCACCCATTGAATCCAATTGTTGATATGCTGGATAAAAACCTGGGTACTCAGATTAATACTTGAATTTAGGGCATTTGCAGCCTGGTAAAGGAATCCCATATCGTACCCCATCCCTGTTTCGGGGAGCAAACCCGGGTTCCCACCGGGCTGCCAAAAGCGATCGTTCAATGTTGGAAATCTGAACTTATTGGATATCTGACCTTTGACTGATATTCCGGAGACCGGTAATTGATACTGGAAAGCCGCTGATACCAAAGGCCTTGGACCGGTCATGGAATAAAACACCTGGCGATAGGCAAGATTTGCCGAGAATGGTTTACCCGTATATTTTACCATCCCGAAAACGGCACCGCGTGATTCATGCACCAATCCGTGGTATTCCTTCACCCTGGCCGTCTGATATTCAAAATCGGAACCGGTTTCGACCCGGAACTGACCGGAAACATACCAGCGGTAATAAAGGCTTAGGTAGGTGTCATTCGTCCGGATACCCGATTGTTTCAAGATTGAATCCTTTTTCGAATCGGCCTCGGTATACCTTAAGCTATCACTAAAACTGGCGGCAACCATTTCGAGTGATGATTTTTTGTACCATTTGGATATCCTGACAAATTGCCTGATGCTCTGGTCGTTCTGGGTGGATTTAACCATCGGGGTGGAACTCATGGAAGCCGGAAGCTGTTTCTCCCGTTGATGGAACCAGGCTCCATATTGAATGAACCAATTACGCGGCAGCCTGAAGAAAAGGTGCTGCTGAACTGCCTGAAGGTTCATGGAATCGTTAACCCGGTACTCGACCGGATGGCCGGATTTGAATGTGTTGCGGTACCGGTAGGTATTGGCACTCGACTGGGTTAAACCGGTCAGGTGGTATTGCCAGTTGGCATTGCCGGCCCGCACTCCGAGACCAGCCTTATAGTGGTTCCAGGATCCGGTTTCACCGGCCAGATTGACCGTATAACGGTTTTCCCAGTCCGGCTGGTTAAAGAGATTGATCGATCCCCCGAAAGTACCGTTACCGAACAGCGATCCGCTGGCCCCATAGGCGATCTCCACCGCATCGGCCATTCCTCCGGAAAGGAGCGACAGGTCGATGCTGCCTGTAGTCGGGCTGTTGACGGGGATCCCGTTCCAGTTTATCTGAGTTTGTGTTGGCGCTGATCCTCTCAGGCGGATGGATGCCAGCGATCCCTGCCCACCATATTGGGTAATGTTCAGATTGGTTTCCCTGCTGAGCACCTGGGATAAATCACTTCCAAAATACCTGGTTTTCAGTAAGGTATCAATTTTCACCGTATGAAGGTCGGAAGTGTATGAACTTTTTCTTGATCCCCTGATCTGAACTTCATCCAGCCTGACCTCCATCGACTGGGCCCACAGGGAAGTACCGCTACCCAAAAGGCACGTAAAAAAAATGGTAATTGTTAATATGGTATGATTCCGTCTGCGCATTTCCTGAAGGTTTATTCCGAACCCCATTGGTTTATTTTTGCACAGGCAGGTCTTCTGACTTACTCCCTTCTCCTGGCGCCTTCCCATTCCCTCATTGGAACAGTGGCGGGTTGCCAGAGCTGTTGACAGAGCTTACAGCAGCGGAAACTGTTCAGGTTTTTCACCTGATTCCCTCTTTTTGCGATGGCCGGATGGCGACCGCAAACCAGTGCGGTGTAAAAGTAGTGATAATTTGTACGGACGGTGAACCTGTTACCCAAAAAACTGTTCTAATTTTAAACAAACTATTAACAATGGATATGTCTACTGTTTATCAGCGGATTGATTTTTTAAGGAGCGAACTGAACCGTCATAACTACCGGTATTACGTTTTGAGCGAACCGGTAGTATCTGATTTTGAATATGACAGGCTGATGAAGGAACTCATTGATCTGGAGTGTGATTTCCCCCAATTTGCCGATCCCCTTTCCCCCAGCCAGCGTATCGGGGATGACCGTAACCTTGAATTTATTCAGCGTGAGCACAGGATTTCCATGTATTCGCTTGGAAATACCTATAACAGGGAGGAAGTGATCGACTTCGATAACCGGCTGAAAAAGATCATTGACGGACCCATTGAATACGCTTGTGAGCTCAAATATGACGGTGCGGCTATCAGCCTGACCTATGAAAACGGCAGGCTGGTGCAGGCTCTTACCCGGGGCGACGGTATAAGGGGCGATGATGTGACCGCCAATATCAAGACTATACGAAGTGTTCCACTTACAATTACAGATAAAGAATGTCCGGCCCTTTTTGAAATCAGGGGCGAGATCATTTTGCACCGGGAGGTTTTCAATAAACTGAACGAAGAAAGGATACAGGAAGGTGAACCTCCATTTGCCAATCCCCGAAATGCAGCCTCCGGAACGCTGAAAATGCAGAATTCATCCATGGTTGCGAAGAGAAGGTTGGATTGTTTCCTTTACAGCCTGGCAGGTGAACCCCTTCCCCGCCCTACCCATAGCGGAAACCTGGAATGGTCGAGGGGCGCAGGATTCAAGATTCCGCCTTATCTGGAGGTTTGTCCGGATATTGGCCGTGTCCTGGCCTACATTGACCGCTGGAAGGATTCACGGAAAAAACTGCCTTTTGACACCGACGGTGTCGTGATCAAGGTAAACTCGCTGGCTCAGCAGGCCACACTCGGTTTTACTGCAAAAAGTCCCAGATGGGCAATTGCCTATAAATACCCGCCCGATCAGGCAGAAACAAGGCTCCTTTCGGTTGATTTTCAAGTTGGCCGTACCGGTGCCATCACACCCGTGGCAAATCTGGAGCCGGTACTCCTTGCAGGAACCATCGTCAAACGGGCGTCGCTGCATAATGCCGACCAGATCCAGCTCCTGGATTTGCACATCGGTGACTTTGTGACCATCGAAAAAGGTGGCGAAATCATACCGAAAATCATTGGGGTAAATCATTCGCGCCGTGATTTATTTGCCAGGCCGGTGGAGTTTATCACTCACTGCCCCGAATGCGGCACCGCACTTACACGTGATGCCGGGGAAGCGAAGCATTACTGTCCGAACGAAGAGTTTTGCCCCCCTCAGATTAAAGGAAAAATTGAACATTTTATCAGCCGGAAGGCCATGAATATCGAGAGTGCCGGCAGCGAAACGGTCGGCCAGCTCTTTCAGGCCAGATTATTGAATTCAGTATCAGACTTGTATGACCTTTCTTACCACCAGTTGATGAATCAGGAACGGTTTGCCGATAAATCAGCGTCCAACCTGATTGCAGCTATCGAGGCTTCAAAGAAAGTACCCTTTGAGAGGGTACTCTATGCTTTGGGAATCCGTTATATCGGGGAAACGGTAGCAAAAAAACTGGCCCGAAACCTGGGAAACATCGACAGCCTGATGCGGGCATCAAAAGAGCAGCTCACATCGGTTGAAGAGATTGGCGACCGGATCGCTGAGAGTCTCATGGTCTGGTTCTCAGTAGAAAAGAACCGCCAGATGATTGAGAAATTGCGGAGTCATGGGGTGCAGTTCAGTCAGGAAATCGGTGAATCGGTTAAACAAATTCAGATACTTACCGGGAAATCCGTTGTCATCAGCGGAACTTTCAGCCATTATAGCCGTGACGAGCTGAAAGAGCTGGTGGAGAGGTTTGGCGGCAAAAATGTATCTTCTGTTTCATCTAAAACCAGTTTCATCCTGGCCGGGGAAAACATGGGACCTGAAAAACTGAAGAAGGCCAACGATCTGTCAATTCCCCTTATGGATGAAGATGAGTTTATAAATTTGCTAAGTTTGTAGCGTTATGATATCACTCATTCAACGGATTTTTTTGATCCCCAGGCTGCTGGCCAATTTTCACAGGATTCGTAAGAAGAAAGCCTTCATACCTCTTAAAGAGGCGAAAACTATTGGTGTTATGGCCGACCTTCGAAAACCCGGACATGTGCCGACAGTTGTCCATTTTGCCAAGGCCATGCACCGTCAGGACCGCCGGTGTCACGTATTATTAATCATTCCGGAGAGGAGGAAAGAACTCAATGCCTTCGATTACGAAAAAAATTTTCCGGGAATGCCGGTGGAGCTGATATGCCAGGAAGAGTTGTCCTTCTTTAAAGCAGTTAAAAAAGAACAGGCAAAGCCTTTCATATCAAACTCTTATGATATCGTTTTTTATCTTGAAACACAGGATAATTTCACTCTCCAATCTGTTTTATGGCAATCACAGGCTAAAATGTTTGCTGGCCCTGCCGGTTTTTGCGGCGGGGTATTCGACTTCCAGATTGGTTTGAATGAGCGGATTGATCTGCCTTATCTGACTGAAAACCTGATCAAATACCTTCAGTCCATTCAAAACATGCAGGAAGCTGCTCCAGAATCAGCATCCTTTAAACTTTTTTAATATGTTAACCACACCCATTCGCGGTGCCGGGGTAGCCCTGGTGACGCCTTTTTTCAGCGATGGTAAAATTGATTATCCGGCCCTGAGGCGCGTCACTGAATATACAATTGCCAAGGGAATCGACTTCCTGGTGGTTCTTGGAACAACGGCAGAAACACCTACTCTTGACAAAGACGAAAAGAAGGAAATTGTGCGCGTCATACTTGAAGTCAACAACGGGAGAAAACCGGTTGTTCTTGGTATTGGCGGCAATGACACGCGTGCGGTGATCAAGCTTGTCGAAGAGCAGTCATTCACCGGTATTCACTATCTCCTGAATGTAGCTCCGTATTATAATAAACCCAATCAATCAGGACTTTATAAGCACTTTGAAGCAGTTGCTGATTGCAGTCCTGTTCCGGTTATCCTGTACAATGTTCCCGGCCGTACCGGCTCAAACATTTCAGCAGACACCACCCTTCGTCTGGCTGCTGATAAAAAGAATATTGCAGCGATCAAGGAGGCCAGCGGAAATTTCGATCAGATCATGACGATACTGCGCGACCGTCCAAAAGGTTTTGCCGTGTTGTCAGGCGATGATGCCATAACCCTGCCATTGCTCGCTCTCGGAGCCCAGGGGGTGATTTCAGTGATTGCAAATGCCTGTCCCGACCGCATGAGTCAACTGGTCAGTGCTATGGACAGGAAGGATATGGAACGGGCACAAAAGCTTCATTACGAAATGCTTGAGCTCGTTTCAATGATTTTTGCAGAAGGCAGTCCGGCCGGTATCAAGTCAGCCTTGCATCATCTGGGATTATGTGAAGAGAATTTGAGACTTCCTCTGACACCTGTTTCAGATACCCTGGGTACGAAAATCCGGGATTACCTGAAAAAGCTTTAATCAGGCCATTCCCGCCAATTCCGAACGTCCGTGGCATTGTTTGTACTTCTTGCCGCTACCGCAGGGACAGGGATCATTGCGTCCGATCTTTTTCTCCACCCTGATCGGCTGGGCGACTTTGGGAGGAGGCGGTCCGCCGGGTTCGGTGGATGATCCGGGACTGTATGACGGCATATCGGTTTTACTCGTCTGGTATTTACTCATATCCAGTTTCTGACGTGCCTGGGCCTGCTTGACCTGTTCGGGCTGGCTGATTGGGATCGATCCCTTCATCAGCATGGATATCACTTCCTTATTGACCTTATCGATCATGTTCTTGAAAAGATCGAAGGATTCCAGTTTGTATATCAGGAGCGGATCCTTCTGCTCATAGCTGGCATTCTGAACCGATTGTTTCAGGTCGTCCATCTCGCGCAGGTGCTCTTTCCATGCATCGTCGATGGTTGCCAGGATGACTGCTTTCTCGAAAGACTTAACCATTTCGCGGTTCTGAGTTTCATAAGATCTACGAAGGTTGGTACTGATATGGATGGTTTTCTGCCCGTCTGTGATCGGAACCAATATATTTTCATACTGATGGGAGGCATGCTCATATACATCCTTGATCACAGGCCATGCCTGCTGGGCCATGTAGAGATTCTTGGCTTCGAAGGATTTTAAAAGTTTTTCCTGCAATTTCTGACTGATCAGGTCGACGTTCTCTTCATTGAATTCATCCTCCGTAACAGGGGAATCCACTGCCAGGTATCGGATCAGGTCGAGCCTGAAGGATTCAAAATCCTCATTTTCCTTATGTTCTTCAACGAGTGAGGAGCTCAGGTCAGCCATCATGTTAGCAATATCGATCTCGATCCTTTCGCCGTAAAGCGCATGCCGGCGGCGGCCATAAACAACTTCACGCTGATTGTTCATGACATCATCATATTCCAGCAGTCTTTTACGGATGCCGAAGTTGTTCTCTTCGACCTTGGTCTGGGCACGCTCGATCGACTTGGTTATCATGGAATGCTGAATCACCTCGCCCTCTTTCAAACCCAGCCTGTCCATCATTTTTGCAATCCTGTCGGATCCGAACAGACGCATGAGGTCATCTTCAAGTGAAACAAAGAACTGCGAACTTCCCGGGTCTCCCTGGCGGCCGGCGCGTCCCCTGAGCTGACGGTCGACACGGCGGGATTCATGCCTTTCAGTTCCCATAATTGCCAAACCACCTGCATCCCTTACGGTTGGATGAAGCTTAATGTCGGTACCCCTACCGGCCATGTTGGTGGCAATCGTCACCGCACCGGGCTGACCGGCTCCAAGTACAATTTCTGCTTCCCGTTGATGCAACTTGGCATTCAATACGTTATGCTTGATTCCGCGGATTTTCAACATACGGCTCAGCAATTCGGAAATCTCAACTGAGGTGGTGCCCACCAGGACAGCACGGCCTGCATCTACGATCTTGACAATTTCATCGATGACGGCACTGTACTTTTCCCTTTTGGTTTTATACACAAGGTCCTCACGGTCGTCCCTGATGATCTTCCGGTTGGTCGGGGTGACCACAACCTCAAGTTTATAAATACTCCAGAGTTCACCTGCTTCGGTTTCTGCAGTACCGGTCATCCCCGACAACTTATGGTACATCCTGAAATAATTCTGGAGTGTAATGGTTGCAAAGGTCTGGGTGGCAGCTTCAACCTTGACGTTTTCCTTCGATTCTATAGCCTGATGCAACCCGTCGGAATACCTGCGGCCTTCCATGATACGGCCGGTCTGTTCGTCAACTATCTTGACCTTATTATCAATCACGACATATTCCACATCCTTCTCAAAAATGCTATAGGCCTTTAGGAGTTGGTTGATCGTATGGACACGCTCCGATTTAATTGAAAACTCACGGATCAGTAAATCTTTCCTGCGCAGGATTTCATTGTCATCCTTGGCGGTCCTTTCGATCTCGGTAAGTTCAACACCGATATCCGGAAGAACGAAGAATTCGGGGTCCTCACCGTCACCGGTGATCATATCGATCCCGTTTTCGGTTAGTTCAACCGAGTTATTCTTCTCATCGATAACGAAATACAGATCATCCGTTACAATGTGCATATTCTTGCTGTTCTCCTGCATGTATAAGTTTTCGGTCTTATGCATGAGGGCTTTCATCCCCTCCTCACTTAAAAACTTGATCAGTGACTTGGTTTTCGGAAGACCTTTATGAGCCCGTAACAGTAGCTTGCCACCTTCCGCATCATTTCCTTCAGCGATCAGCTTTTTCGCCTGTGTAAAAGTTTCGTTGAAGATATTCCGTTGGGCGTTAACCAGTTTGACCACTCTTGGTTTTAGTTCACCAAACAGCTGGTCATCACCTTTAGGCACAGGCCCTGAAATGATCAATGGAGTACGGGCATCATCGATCAGGACGGAGTCAACCTCATCCACTATGGCATAATTGTGACCTCGCTGAACCAGGTCATCCGGTGAAATCGCCATATTGTCACGCAGGTAATCAAAACCGAATTCGTTGTTCGTTCCGAAGGTAATATCGGCCAGGTAGGCCGAACGGCGTGCTTCGGAGTTGGGTTGATGCTTATCGATGCAATCAACGGTCAGACCGTGGAACTGGAAAATCGGACCCATCCATTCGGAGTCACGTTTGGCCAGGTAATCGTTGACGGTCACTATATGGACTCCACGGCCGGGCAAGGCGTTCAGGAACACCGGAAGGGTCGCAACAAGGGTTTTTCCTTCCCCGGTGGCCATCTCGGCAATCTTTCCCTGATGCAGGTTAAGTCCCCCGATCAGCTGAACATCATAATGTACCATGTCCCAGGTAATCTCGTTACCACCCGCCATCCACTTATTTTTCCAGATAGCTTTATCTCCCTGAATAACAATACTATCCCTCTGTGCAGCCAGGTCCCGGTCGTAATTGCGCGGCGTGACGACCAATTCATCATTCTCCTTGAAACGGCGGGCTGTCTCCTTGACCACTGCAAAAGCCAGAGGAACCATTTCATTCAGTTTGATCTCCAGCTTTTCCTTGATCTGGGCCTCAAGCTTATCGATGTGGGTGAAAACCCGCTCCCGATCCTCCATGGGAATCTCATCGGCTTCAATTTTTGCTTTTGTATCGGTGATTTCCTGCTCTTCAGCCTGGATATGTTCTTTAATGGCCTGTCGCATGGCTGCAGACCGGTCTCTCAGTTCATCATTTGACAGACTGCCCAATTCGGCAGTAAAGGCATTTACCTGTTCAACAACAGGCAGGGCGTTTTTGTAATCCTTATCGGATTTATTACCAAAAAACCCTGATATTAAACTGTTTAATATTGACATTTCGGTTAATTTCTTGTTTATCCAGTCAATTCATAAGCCAAAGCCGCCAACCTGAATTATTGTCAGGCCGGTTTATTCCAAATCGAGATTCAAAGACTGCCGGAACAGGTCAAGATCCGGATTGATCTTTTGCAGATGCTGATATTTTTCTTCCTGCGTATATAGCTTCTTCCCGGATTGTTCTTCGGGAACATCGGTCTGTATGTCGAGATCACGGTAGCCTGAACGGGCCCGCAAAAATTGAAGCAATTCGGTTTGGATACTTCGAATCGCTTTTTCCTGCAAGGGGTTATTCAATGTCAGGATAATCTTTTTATCCGGAGAAAGATCGGGTATCTGGGTGGTGAGCGTGCTGTACAATCTGGGTTGGTCATCCTTCAGCTGTTCGGCAAATTCCATCCAATAGGTTTTTAACAGTGCCGCGGTAAGAATTTCTGGCTCCTTCGTTTCGTCTTGTTTTACGATCGGATCCGGTTCATCGGCAACCTGAGCGGTGACTACCGGCTTCCGGTCCTTAATATCACTGATCCGGGTCATTTGCGCCTGCGGACTGCGTACGGTAGGTGCCGGGACGGGTGAATCAGGAGCAACTGGGACTGACGGAGGTCTGGTTGGTGGCACTGCTGCGACTGGAGTGGATTGAACCGGCGCAACCGGCGGAGCGGCCTTTAAAGGTGCTGTCGGTTTTGGTGTGGTCTCAGCGGTTTCAACCGGTTTTTTTTGTATCCTGGCCAAACTCATCAGTGCAAGTTCAACCATCAATCGGGGATCCTTGGCTTGTTTAAAGGCCAGGTCGCAGGAGTTCAGGATTTTCAATCCCTCATAAAGAAAATTTATCGGACAGGAGGCGGCCATTTGTTCGTACTTACGGCCAATTTCATCACCAACTTCAAGAAGTTCAATGGTTTGCGAATCCCTGCTTACGAGAAGATCGCGAAAATGGGTCGACAGTCCGGAGATAAAATTATGTCCGTCAAAACCTTCCTCTAGAATCCGGTTAAAGAGCAGGAGCGACTGTTTATACTCCCCGGCAAGAAAGTGGGCGGTTAATTGAAAATAGTACTCGTAATCAAGCACATTAAGATGATCAATCACCTGCTGGTAGGTCACTTCATTACCACAGAAGCTCACCACCTGATCAAAGATCGAGAGCGCATCCCTCATGGCACCATCCGCTTTTTGAGCAATGATATTGAGGGCCGAGTTTTCTGCTGAGATGCCCTCCTTATCTGCGATATGCTGCAGCTGGGCAATGATATCGCGGATTTGTATCCGGTGAAAATCAAATACCTGGCAGCGGGATAATATGGTCGGAAGGATCTTATGTTTTTCGGTGGTAGCCAGGATGAAAATGGCATGGGCGGGAGGCTCCTCCAGTGTTTTCAGGAACGCATTGAAAGCGGACTGCGAGAGCATGTGAACTTCATCTATAATATATACACTGTATTTTCCCATCTGCGGCGGAATCCTCACCTGCTCGATGAGGTTGCGGATATCCTCCACATGGTTGTTGGATGCTGCGTCAAGTTCATGAATATTAAAAGAGCGGCTTTCCTGAAAGGTGAGACAGGCTTCGCAGACGTTACAAGCCTCTGTATCAGCGGTCAGATGAGTGCAATTGATGGTTTTGGCAAAAATCCGGGCACAGGTGGTCTTACCCACGCCCCGCGGACCGGTGAAAAGGTATGCATGAGCCAGATGGTTACCCGCAATCGCATTCTTCAGGGTGCGGGTGATCGATGGCTGTCCGACAACGGTTTCAAAACTGTCTGGCCGATATTTTCTTGCGCTTACTATAAATTGCTTTTCCATTTCTGGCGTATTGAGCTTTGCAAAAGTAAAAAATAGATGCATAAATCAGCCGTTGAAAATGCGATAGCTTCACGCTTTGCAGAAATCAGAATCTTTTCTAACTTTGCAGCCCAATAATGAGATTTATTAATTATTAACAACACATGATGAATCAGTACGAAACCGTTTTCATTGTAACTCCCGTTTTGTCTGAAGAACAGATGAAGGAAACGGTTAAAAAGTTCTCTGGTTACCTCGCCGAAAATGGCGGGGAGATCGTGCATGAGGACAACTGGGGCCTCCGTAAGCTGGCATACCCGATTCAAAAGAAATCGACGGGTTTTTACCATCTTATCGAGTTCAAATCCAGTGGAGAACTAATTAACCGCCTCGAGGTGGAGTTTCGTCGTGATGAGAGGATCATCCGCTTTTTAACCGTCAGGCTCGACAAATTTGCCGTTGAGTACAACCTGAAACGCCGCAGACTGGCAAGTAGTGAACCAACCCGCGAAAACAAGGAGGAGTAAGTTATGGCAGCCAGTCAATCAGAAATCAGGTATCTTACACCGCCCACAGTAGATGTGAAGCGGAAAAAGTATTGCCGTTTCAAACGGAACAAAATCAAGTATATTGATTATAAAGACCCCAACTTCCTCAAGAAGTTCCTCAATGAACAGGGAAAAATTCTTCCCCGCCGCTTAACCGGTACTTCACTGAAATTCCAGAGGAAAATTGCTCAGGCCGTTAAACGCGCCCGCCACATTTGTATCCTGCCGTACGTAACCGATATGATGAAATAATAACAGGAGGTAAGTCATGGAAATAATTTTGTTACAGGATTTGACCAACCTGGGTCACAAGGACGATGTTATCAAAGTCCGCAATGGTTACGGTCGTAATTATCTGATTCCGCAGGGTTTTGCAATTCTTGCCACCGAATCGGCTAAGAAAATGCATGCCGAAAACATGCGTCAGCGTGCTCACAAGGAATTGAAGAAACGCACGGATGCTCAGGCTATTGCCGCTAAACTCGGAGCCGTTGAAATAAAGATAGGGGCCAAAACTTCTACCACCGGAAAAATTTTCGGATCGGTCAATACCATTCAGATTGCTGAAGCCCTCATCGAAAAAGGTTTTGAAGTTGACCGCAAGAATATCACGATGAGTGAAGATGCGATCAAGGAAATCGGAACTTTCAAGGCTACGGTTAAGATCTACAAAGACATCAAGGCCGAGATCAGCTTTGAAGTCTATTCAGAATAAGGCAGAAGGCAGAAGGCAAAAGGCAGAAATTAGTCTTAAGATATTAAGATCATAAGACTTAAGTTAAGTATACAGAAGGGGCTCGCAAAGCCCCTTTTTTTCAAGAATAAACCATTCGCCGTCCGCTCCTTAGTTCTTAATATCTTAAGACTAATTTTTGCCTTCTGCCTTCTGCCCTCACTTCTTCCGTACCGCGATGGTATCTACCTCCACCTTGGCACCCAGCGGCAGTTTGCCGATTTGCAGGGCAGCCCGGGCAGGCGGTTCAGAGGTAAAAAAGCTTCCGTACACCTCGTTCATCTCCTTGAAATCAGCGATATCCTCCAGATAGCAGGTACATTTTACCACATGCCCGAAATCGAGTCCGGCAGCCGAAAGAATGGCCCCGATGTTCCTCATGACCTGACCGGTTTGCAGTTTGATATCCCCCTCGAGCAGTTTGCCGGTTTCCGGAATAATGGGTATCTGTCCGGAAATAAAAATTAAATCTCCGGTATCAATCGCCTGACTGTATGGCCCGATAGCAGCAGGAGCATGAGGTGTTGAAATCACTTTTTTCATAACACAGGTTTTTAGAATTGGTATTATTGATCTCTCCAGTCTTTAATCTTCTGATATTTAATATCCTTCAGCAATGATCCATTGGCGCTGATTGTAAAAGTGTAACTTTTGCGTTCGCCAAATGGTACCACATCTATATTCATCTGCCAGCAATGCAAATCACGGTGGATACCCATGGTGGTATATGTAAATTCCTGATTGACAAAATCATAACCCGATGAGAAAGTGATCTTCCATTTCTCGGTTAAACCGAGATCGCCCGTGAACCGCAAGGATTGGGTGATCTTGCTCTCCGCGTAAGGTTTCGTGTACCGGAAGTTATAATCGACCCTCAGGTTCCATTTCGATTTAAAATCGACCATGCCGCTGGATTCATAATCAACCGGTGACGGTTTGGCCTGGGTCTTGCCACCGGCAGGCTGCTGCTGCTTGAGCGGCAGGCTGAAGCCCAAAGAAAAATCCGCATCGGTTAAACGAGCCAACCTTCCGGTTTTCATTACTTCATAGGTATTGACCGTGCGATAGGTAGTCCGGGTGCCGCTGATAGTTGAATCAATGGAGTACGCGTTGAAAGTTGAGCGGAACTGAAGGTTGAACTGACCCATGATCATGGTTCGCGCCTGCAACTGTATCGGAGAAAGGTTGAGGGAGTCCCTGAAAATATCGTATGAGGTGCTCAGGCTGAGGCTTTCGAGCAATTTGACTTTTTTCAGGGTACCGGTGGTATCCGAAGGGTTCTTTACCTTCATTTCCAGGTTATTACCCAAACTGAAACTGATATTCCCATATCGTCCGGCTACCGACGGCAACCGATAAATACCCTCATCGAAAATCGAATAGGATTGCTCGCTGGCCACTGTTTTAACATCGGATATCTTTTCCATGGTGACCAGGGTACGCTGATATTTTCCAAAATCATACCCGAGATCGGGCCGGTAGCCAAAACTCAGGGATGGACTCATCATGTGACGGATCGTTCTGATCCTTCCCTTCTTGAAATTGAAGAATCCGTAGATCCTCGGTGAATAGCTCAGACTGAAATTCGGGGCGAGTGTCTGAATATACTGTAGCTGGTTGATCCGGTTGATGATAATGCTGTCGAGAGTCGGATCGTACGTTTTTTCAATGTGTGAGAAATAGAGGATTCCCTGATAATTCAGCGACGGGGTAAAGGTCATGTTCTGCATGGGCTTGAAAGAGGCCGACAGAGGAATTTCATGCTGGAAACCGTTACGCATTTTTGAAAAAACCTCAGGCTTGAAAATCGAGTCTTCACGGGCTTTTACCTTATTCTCAAAAGAGGAGGTGTATCTCATCTCGATTTTTTCATACCATCTCGCCCTTCCGCCCGGAGAGGCCCATTTAAACGGATAAATCCTGCCGACGGTGAAGGATCCTGAAGGAGCATTAAGCACAACCGAACGGTCTATACTATTTTGGGAATGCCCGATCTTGGCCGTGAAATTGAACAGGGGATTTTTAAACTTTCTTCTATAGGAAACTGATGAAGATTTCTGATTCGTCAGATGTTCAAGGGGGTTATCGAGCCTGTTGGTATTATCGGTGTAGGTGTTCATTTTATCATATGCGCTGGAGCTGAAATTCACGCTGGCATTGAAATCATTGAACGGATTGGCCTTCGGATCCTGGGCATGCGACCAGGTGACGCTGAAATCTTTCTGCGTATTATACCCTTCAAGTCCTTTCTCGCCGGTGACGTTGTTGGCAATGTTAAATCCCATGCTGCCGGAGTACTTGTAGATCTTCTTATAACGCGACTGTGCTCCGAGCGACCAGCTTCCGCGTGAATAAATACCGCCGGAAAGCGAAAGGTCGAGCCGGTCGTTAATGGCGAAATAATACCCTCCGTCCCTGAGGTAGAAACCACGGTTACGCTCTTCCCCGTATTTAGGCATCAGGATACCGGAGGCCCTCTTTTGTTGCTTCGGCAGGAAACCGAAAGGCAATCCGATCGGATAGAGGGGAATTCCTTCTACCACCAGGTACAAAGCTTTGGTTACTATCATCTTATCGGGGACCATCATCCCCTTGGTGATGAAGAAATAGAAATGGGGTTCGGGCAAATCGCAGGTGGAATACTTGGCTTCCCTGATATTCAGCGTTCCGATGGAATCCCTTTTCGTATAATGGCTGCGAATGATCCCTTCGGGTTGCTGTTTCATCGCCACATCAACGACGAATGACTTCTTGGTATCGAAGTTAAATCTCAGTTCCTTGCATTCGATGGTCTCCTCCCCTTCCTTAAATACCGGCGTGCCAACCAGTTGACCGCTACTGTCCTTGCGACCAGCAGCATAGAGCTCTTTTTTATCGATACTCATTTCGATGTAATCCGCCGTGATTTCCATTTTTTCATAGGTAATCTTGGCCTTGCCGTACATCCTGATTTTCTTATCCGTGAGGCTGATAACCGTTGAATCCTTGGCAGGGTATATGACCGGCGAATTAAGATAAGATTTTTCTTTCTGGCCGGCTGGTCGAATGGTATCTGCTTTCGCCAGACGGGGAGGAACGGTATCCACCTGGCCATAAGCACTAAGCGCACCAAAGGCCAGGATCACGATCCCTAAATGAATTTTTTGTATTTTTATCAGCGATATCAATAGTTAACCGGTTGCATCCCTGAAATGGGAACGACTCAAAACTATAGAAAAAAACGCTACCATGCCCAGTAAGCTACCACTGATAACGGAAAATCAAAGGAACCATTGTTCCAAATGGTTTCCCGCCCTCACATTTTTAATTTTCTCGATTTTCCCCACCTTTCTCACCGGTCAGACGATTAAATCCCAAACTGCACCTTCCAAACGATTCACCGTAACGATTGATGCCGGACATGGCGGTCACGACTCCGGCGCTCCCGGCAAAAAGTCGGTGGAAAAGAATATAGCCCTTGCAATTGCCTTGAAACTGGGTCATTACATCGAAACCGAGATGGGGGATGTAAATGTTTTTTACACCCGTAAAACCGACATTTTTATTCCCTTGTATGAAAGGGCACAGATTGCCAACCGCAACAAATCGGATTTGTTCATTTCCATTCATGTGAATGCAAACAAGAACAGGATTCCTACCGGAACCTCCACCTATGTCATGGGCTTTTCAAGGAATGCAGAAAACCTTGAATTGGTGATGCAGGAAAACAAGGCCATCCTGCTAGAAAAAGACTATCAGACTCGTTATGCCAATTTTGACCCGACACAACCGGAATCTTATATCATCTTTAATAATGTACAGAACAATAACCTGACTCAAAGTCTTGAAATCGCTTCTGCCGTTCAGGATCAATTGAGAAACCGCGGACAAAGAAAAGATATCGGGGTGCATCAGGGTAACCTGGTAGTCCTTTGGGGATGTGCCAAACCTAGCGTATTGGTTGAAACCGGATTCATTTCGAATGCTGAGGAGGAGGAGTTCCTGATGACCGACAACGGACAGGATATCATTGCCGAATCTGTTTATATGGCCTTCAGGCAGTACAAGGAATCTATAGATCAGAAAGTTAATGTTATTGCGCAGGTCGATGAGCCGGTTAAGAACGTTAAGAAAACTGAAGAGCCGGTTAAGAGTCGGGAAGAAAAAGTTAAGAATGGTGAAGAAAGCGTTAAGAGTGGTGGAGAAAACGTTAAGAGAGGTGAAGAAACTGTTAAGAGCAGTGTAGATGAGGTTAAGAAGGGGGAAGAAGAGGTTGTGAATACCGGGGAAGTTGAGTACAGGGTTCAGGTGCTGGCATCGGTGAAAAAGCTGGCAGCCGGATCCTCGGATTTTAAAGGGGTAAAAAATCTCGATGAACTTAAGATAGACGGCTATTACAAATACATGACAAAACCGGTGAAGAATTACCAGGATGCGCTTGATTTAAAGCGTAAACTGGGTGCCTCATTTCAGGGAGCTTTTATTGTCGCCTTTAAAAATGGTGTAAGGGTTCCCGTGAATTCAAAAACTGAACGAAAGAAAGACTAATCACTCATGCGAAATGAAGAGCAGGACCTATCTGAGGGTAGCCATATTGTTCCTGGCCACTTTAATCATTGCGTTTTGGGGACTTAATTACCTGAAAGGCAAAAACTTATTTAGTACTGAGAGAGCATTCTTCGCCTACTATGATAAGATTGGCGGTCTCACCAAATCAAGTCCGGTTACCGTAAATGGATTTCAGATCGGGCAAGTCCGGAGAATTAATTTATCAGAAAAAAGACCGGGCAAGATTGAGGTTAAATTCACCATTTCGTATAAGTCGATCAATATCCCGGAAGGTTCATCGGCAAGGATTTACAGTATTGACCTGATGGGAACCAAAGGTATCGAGCTCGATTTTACAGTCAATCCCGTGTTTTGCAAGCCTAACGATACTTTACCCGGATCCATTGAGGGTGACCTGAAGGATCAGGTAAACGCCCAGATGCTTCCGCTCAAGATGAAAGCGGAATCTCTTATGCAATCGATGGATTCTGTCCTGATGGGGATTCAACTGGTTTTTAATGAGCGGAACCGGACCAACCTGGCCGAAAGCTTTACCAGTGTAAATCAGACTTTGAACAATCTGGAATCTGCCTCCCGTTTTCTGGACGAATATGTAAAAACCGAATCCATGAGGATCAGTTCTCTTTTGAGCAGTGTGGATACCCTCAGTCAGGGATTGCGTAAAAGGACAGGAGAGCTCCAGAATTTCATTATCAATATGAACCAGTTCAGCGACAGTCTTGCTAAGATTCCATTGATTGAGACCTTTGTATCATTCAGGCAGGTATTGGATAATTTGGATGAGCTTTCGAAAAAGGTTGCTGCCGGTGAAGGTAGCCTCGGCAAACTCATTATCAGCGACTCCCTCTATAGCGCCATTCTGACTACCAATGCCAGCTTGAACCGGCTGATTGAAGACGTCAGAATACATCCGGGAAAATATATCCGGTTATCCTTATCCGACCGGAGCAAATCAGTCTATGTTTCCGAAGATTCAGGCCTGGCCAAGGCTTTGGCCGGTGAAGGTACCTCGGCCTATTATGTCTGTCTTTTGCAGAGCCCTACCCCACTTTCACCGGAATACCCCGCCCTTCAGAATTTCAGGTCGGTTCAGTTTATCCAGGTCGGCTCCGTTTATTACTATTACATATACGAAAGTGAACGCATTGAGCCTTGTCTGCGAAGGCTCGATAAAATCAGGAAAGACAACCCCTCGGCAGGCATTTATACCTGGGTAAACGGGATCTGGTCAAGGCTGGCGATGTAACCCCCCGCACCACCCTGTCCAAACATAGATCGCTCTAGCAGTCAGATTCTTAGAGGTAACACTTTGATTTTATGACTATTAACAATTTTATTAACAGGATATGAAATTATCTTACTGACTATAAATCGGATGCAATATTTACACTAAAAAAAATCATTCATCTATGAACAGTTAATGTTTTTTTGCCATATTGCAGTATCTAATCCCTTGTTCTAATTCTTTAAAAATCAGTATTGATGAAGTCAAGCCATGTTGAGGTGTGGAATAAATGTCTGTCCATTATAAAGGACAATGTACCGTCAATCAGTTTTCGCACCTGGTTTGAGCCCATAGTTCCACTCAGGCTCGATGAAAGTGTTCTGACTATTCAGGTTCCGTCCCCGTTTTTTTACGAATACCTTGAAGAACAGTACATTGACATACTTAGTAAGACCCTTCTTAAGGAACTGGGTCCTGATGCAAAACTGGAATACAGTGTGGTGATGGAGCAAAACGGGTACTCGAATGCCAAACCTTACACGGTGAAATTTCCGACTCAGGCTAAAACAACACTGAAGAACAAGCCTTTATCAATGCCTTTGGATGATGAAGAGAGAACGATTAAAAATCCTTTTATCATTCCGGGGATTAAAAAATTGCATGTTGATCCCCAGCTGAACCCCGACTATTGTTTCGACAATTTTGTTGAAGGAGATTGCAACCGTCTTGCCAGGTCGGCCGGTTTTGCCGTTGCGCAGAATCCGGGAGGAACAGCTTTTAACCCCCTCCTCATCTATGGCGGATCGGGCCTGGGAAAAACCCACCTGGCCCAGGCCATCGGGATCGAAGTCAAGCAAAGGATTCCGGATAAAATCGTTTTGTATGTTAATGCCAATAAGTTCCAGACCCAGTTTGTTGAGGCTACCCGGAACAACAACCGCAACGACTTCCTGCATTTCTACCAGATGATCGATGTTCTGATCATCGATGATGTTCAGGAATTTGCCGGCAAGGAGAAAACTCAGGATACTTTTTTCCATATCTTCAATCATCTGCACCAATCAGGTAAACAACTGGTTCTCACTTCTGATAAGCCGCCGGTTGAACTGAAAGGAATGGAGCAGCGCCTTCTCTCCCGTTTCAAATGGGGATTATCGGCCGATCTTCAAGTGCCCGATTTCGAAACCCGCGTTGCCATCCTGCAGAAAAAAGTCTATACCGATGGCATCCATATGGCCAATGAGGTCCTTGAATATATAGCTTCACAGATTACCAATAATGTCCGGGAACTGGAAGGTGCCCTGATCTCCCTGCTTGCGCAGTCGACCCTGAACAAGAAAGAGATTACCCTTGAGCTGGTCAAGGAAATGATTGATAAGCTGGTTAAAAACACTACCAAGGAATTGTCGATTGATTATATTCAGAAAGTGGTGAGCGACTATTTTAACATTCCGCTTGACCTCATGCATTCGAAAACCCGTAAGCGCGAAATCGTTCAGGCACGCCAGATATCCATGTATTTTTCGAAAAACCTTACAAAATCATCTTTGGCGCTGATCGGTTCCCAAATCGGAGGAAAGGATCATGCAACGGTTTTGCACGCATGCAAAACGGTCAATAACCTTTTGGAAACGGATAAGCGGTTCAGACTTTACCTCGACGAGATAGAAAAGAAATTAAAGATGTAGGGCTAAACGGATTTGTCCGTCTTTTCGACCTCCATGGGAAATCACACAGGAGAATTTGCAGCACTCGCCACCGCCATTTTATGGACCGTTACCGCTTTATCCTTTGAAACGGCTGCAAAACGCATCGGTTCTCTCGCCGTCAACATTCTCCGGCTTGGGCTCGCCTTAGTTTTCTACTGCATTTTATCCCTGTTCCGTTTCGGTCACCTTTTCCCTACTGATATTGACCTTCATGGCTGGATATGGCTGTCGGTCAGCGGAATCATCGGATTTGTACTCGGTGATTATTGCCTATTTTCCGCTTACGCCCTGATCGGTTCGAGGATTGCAAACCTTTTAATGGCCCTGGCGCCACCCCTGGCTACCCTTTTTGGCTGGATGATCGTCGGGGAGAAGTTCTCATTGCGTGGCTTTTTGGGAATGTCCATCACCCTCACCGGTATTATCATTGTTGTTTTACGCCGGCCGGGAAATAAATTCAACCTTCACTATTCTGGAAAGGGGCTGCTGTTCGGACTGGGAGCAGCGGCAGGACAGGCTATTGGATTGGTATTCAGTAAATTCGGAATGCGCAATGCAGATCCTTTCACCGCTTCCCAAATCCGTGTGATAGCCGGAACCATCGGGTTTGTTCTGGTTTTTGCCGGATTAAACAGGTGGTCATTGCTGAAACCCGCCTTTAAGCGTCCATCCACATTAGCCTTTGTATCGTCGGGATCCTTTTTCGGACCCTTTTTAGGGGTATCATTCTCCCTGATGGCCATAAAATTTACCACCACCGGAATTGCCAGCACCATCATGGCGCTGGTACCGGTTCTGCTGATTCCGCCGGCCATCATCCTTTTAAAAGAGAAAGTCACCTGGCGGGAGGTCCTTGGTTCCTTGATCGCCGTGTGCGGTGTCGCACTATTTTTTATTTAACGAACCCATTACCCATGAGATTGCTATTTATTGTAATTGGTTTGAGTCTTTGGCTGGGAACGCTCAACGCCCAATCACCCCTGCCGGTGGGCAAAACGACTCATCCCCCGGTAATTGATGGGATACTGGGTGATGAAGCCTGGCAAAACCTGCCCCTGTATACCGGTTTTAAGACCTATACCCCAGATTTCGGATCTTCGTCTTCATTTGCCACAATCGCGAGGATCACGTATGATGAGCAAAACATTTATATAGCATTCGATTGCCATGATCCTGAGCCGGATAAGCTCAAGGCAACAATCACCGCACGGGATCAGATCCGCGCTGAGGATTGGGTTTGCGTAAATTTCGATCCGTTTTTCGACCAGCAAAGCCTGATTGCACTGTATGTAAATCCGCGCGGAATCCAGATGGATGGCAGGTCTTCAAGGACCCAGGAAGATGTCGGAGCCGATTTTGTGTTTGAATCAAAAGCGAACATCGGAGCGGATGGATATCAGGTTGAAATAGCCATTCCTTTTAAAAGTTTGCGTTATGAGCGGAAGGAACCGGTAACGATGGGTTTCATTTTCGAAAGAAGAATCCAGCGATTATCGGAGCAATCCACCTATCCGCCTTTGAATCCGGGCCAGGGCATGAATTTCCTGACACAAACCTTGGGTTTCTCTTTTACGGGGATCAAGCATTATACGCTGCTGGAATTGCTACCGGCTGTCACCTATTCCTTCAAACAAAAGCAGGGAAATGGCACCTTGGGTATCACCTTGAATAAGCCGTCGGTTGGACTTACCGGCACTGTCGGGATTACTTCTCAATTAATACTTGACATGGCCATAAACCCGGATTTCAGCCAGGTGGAATCAGATGCCGGCCAAATATCCGAAAACCAGCGGTATGCGCTCTATTACCCTGAAAAGAGGCCTTTTTTTCAGGAAGGCAAGGATAATTTCAACCTTGCCGGGACCAGCGAAATGGGATTCTTCCAGCAGGCTTTTCATACACGACAGATTGTCAACCCATTAGCAGGGATCAAGTTAACCGGAAAAATTTCCGATCATGACCGTATCGGTTTGTTATATGCATTGGATGATCCATTGAAAGATACCCCAGGGGATACGGTAAATTCTCTCATAAATTATGCGATCGGAAGATATCTCCATTCTTTTAAGGATGATTCGTATATCGGAGCCATAGGCACTTTCAGTGAAGGCCCGGATGTTTACAACCGGGTAGCGGGTATGGACGGCAAATTGCGTCTGTCGCCCTCCACCACCATGGAATTTAATGCTTTAGGTTCCGGTACCGTTTTGGATCCCGGAGCAGCCGGCAAAAATGACTGGATGGGAACTATCAGCATAGCTAAATATACCAACCGCTTATCCGGTGATTTTACCGTTCAGCATATCGGAGCTGATTTTATCACGCAAAGCGGATTCTTGTTAAGGTCTGGAGTAAACAGCATGATTGCTTTCGGGACCTACAGTTTTTACCGTTCCAAGGGTTTCTTCCGCAAGCTGGCTCCCATGTTTTATGGAATGATGAACAACGATATTCCATCCGGTCTGTGGGAGAGGGATTTTGGTTTTGGACTGACCGCCAGCGGCCAGCGGTCCACGCAGATCGAGTTCTTTTTCAACCCCTCGGATGAAGTGTACCTGAACGAACGATTCCGGACCCATTCCTTTCATCTCAATGCCAGTTCGCAGGTCATACAGAGTCTCCGGCTTAACCTTCAGTACCGGTTCGGCTACCGTACCCGTTATGTTGATGATCCTTATACCGGTTGGGGAAATACGGCCCAATTAAATGTTAACTTCCAGCCTGTGAAAAAATTCCAGTCTGACCTGGGATTGAATTTCTCCGACTTTTACCAGATTGAAAACCCGGGCAGAGAATTCAGCTATCTGATCATACGCAGCAAGAACACGTATCAGCTGACTTCCAAATTATTCGTTCGCGGGATTGTGGAGTACAATTCATTTGAGAAAGACCTGACCACCGATTTTCTCATTTCATTCACCTACATCCCGGGTACGGTGGTTCATGTCGGATATGGCTCGTTATACCAAAAAATGGAATGGAACGGTCACGAATACCAGCCAGGTTCCGCCTATCTTGAAACCATCCGGGGTATCTTTTTTAAGGCCAGTTATTTATGGCGGAATTAAACATATGATAGGAGTAGATAATTATCTGCCCATGCAGACGGATGCGGCATAAAACACACAGGGACAGATGATTATCTGCCCCTGCATTGTATATGCGTCATCTTTCTAACTGGAACGGTTTTTCAAAAGATCGATCAGATCGATCGGCTTTTCTTTCCATGAATTAATATCAGATGAATACTCGAGCAGATCAGCAGGTTGACAGCGTAACGTCTCGCACAAAGCCTCCAGTGTTGAAAACCTGATTGCTCTTGCCTTCCCCCTTTTCAGGTTGGAAAGGTTGGCCTGAGTAATATTCACCTTGCCCGACAGCTCGTTTAAGCTGATCCGGCGCTTGGCCATAATAATTCCCAGTTTTGATTGAATCGGCATAGTTCAGGAAACACGGTATCCCTCCGTGAAACAATATAGCGTGGTTAAAGTGCTCGTAACAGTAAATGACATCTTAGCGCATTTTGGCTCAAATATAAAAACTATTTATTGATAAACAAAATATTTTTACTGTTTTTCAATATTTTTCTGTAAAATATTCTTAGTTAGATTTGTAGTCATGAATAAAGCAGCGAGATACGACCGCATATTTCATCAAATCGGGGATCTGATGCATAAATCAACCGATCGGCAAGCCAGAATGGCTACAGTTTGTGCCGTTTTGCACCATAAAATGCCCCCATTTTTCTGGACCGGCTTCTATATTTTACAAAACAGCCGATTGATCGTCTCGACTTACCAGGGACCGGTGGCATGCATGGAATTAACTAAAGGTCAAGGTGTTTGCTGGGCTGTGGTACAAGCCCGCCAGACAATCATCGTCCCCGACGTCCATCAGTTTGAGGGTCATATCGCCTGTGATTCCCGTTCAAAATCCGAAATCGTAATTCCTTTTTTTGACTCCGGCGGAGAAATTCTGGGGGTGCTGGACATTGACAGTGAAAGCATTAACACTTTTGATGAGATAGACGCCGAATGGCTGGAGAAAATTATCGGACTGATAATCAGCTGATAATAAAAGCGACTGCTTTTAATTGGTTTTTCGTAATTTCGTCGTTCAAATCAGGAAGGAAATTCAAAAAATATGGGAGCAACACTAACAACAGATGACCTGGGTCAAATTGCCGGTAGGGGCATGCAAGTTTCTGACGTTGAGAAGCAACTTGAGAATTTTCTACATGGATTCCCACCGATTCCACTGGTCGCCGCTGCAACGACAAAGCGAGGAATTCAACAGCTGTCCCTGCGAAGGATTGAAGAGTTGATTGAATTGTACGAGGAATATGTGAAGAATCACAAAGTAATCAAGTTCGTTCCGGCCTCAGGCGCCGCTTCGCGCATGTTCAAGCACCTGTATGAATTCAGGAGCCTGTACCGGGGCACCAGCGAAGATCAGCTGGAATTGCTTAAGGACCGCGGTCCGGATTCGGTATACTATTTTTTTGAACACATCCAGGAGTTCTCCTTTTTTCCTGTTCTGCTCGATGCTTTGGAAAATCGTGGTCTGAACTTTGAAACCGTAATGGAAGAGAGCAGGTATGAAAAAATCCTGAACACCATGCTGACCGACCGCGGGTTGGGGTTCGGGGAACTGCCCAAAGCACTGATCCCGTTTCACACGTATGGCGACGAAGTACGAACAGCTTTTGCTGAACACCTGTCTGAAGCCGCCTATTATGCCATCTCGGGTAAGGGACAGTGTTATATTCATTTCACTTCCCTCCCTCAGCATGTTGATCTCATGGAGGCTCATTTCGCCGAAATCAAGAAACACCTGGAAGAGAAGTTTAACATAAGGTACCATGTCTCGTATAGTATCCAGGAACCTTCAACCGATGTTATCGCGGTAGACGGCGACAATAATCCCGTCAGGGTTGAAAAAGGGGCACTGGTGTTCAGACCGGGCGGACACGGTGCCCTGCTCCAGAACCTTAGTAATCTGGACGGCGACCTTATCATTATAAAGAATATTGATAATGTTTGTCATGACCGGTTCAAGGAGGATACCTACCTGTATAAAAAGGTCCTTGCCGGTTATTTGATTGCCCTTCAGGATCAAATGTTTTCTTTCTTAAACGGATTGGACAATCCGACCCAGTCATCGATGAAGGTGATCGACAGCATGTTGTCATTTGTCGAGAATAAATTAAATATAACCCCGCCTCCTGAAAGCGATAAATGGAAAAAGGAAGAAAAGATCGATTACCTGAGGAGGAAATTAAACCGGCCAATCCGGGTGTGCGGGATGGTGGAAAATGAGGGTGAACCGGGTGGCGGACCTTTCTGGGTTAAAAATTATGATGATTCCATCAGTTTGCAAATAGTCGAAGCCTCTCAGATTGACCGACGGAATCCTGAACAGGAACTGATCCTTCAGAATTCAACCCACTTTAATCCGGTCGATCTCGTTTGTTCCACCCGGAATTATAGAGGGGAACTTTTCAACCTGCCCAGGTTCACTGATCCTGAAACCGGCTTAATAACGGAAAAATCCATCGACGGTAAGATTATCAGGGCACAAGAGCTGCCGGGGTTATGGAACGGTTCCATGTCGGACTGGAATACCATTTTTGTTGAGGTTCCGCTGACCACTTTTAATCCGGTTAAGATTATCAATGATTTATTAAGGCCTGAACACCGGGAATTTCAGTAGCATCTGATGCAAAACCACAGCCAGGGGTTTGGATTAATCGGTTTTCCGCTGGGTCACTCCTTTTCAAAAGCTCATTTTTCTAAAAAATTTGAACAGGAAGGATTGTCAGGATATCACTATGATAACTTTGAGATCGGCCAAATAAGCCTTCTGGGGAATATCATCAGGGAACATACCGACCTGAGCGGTCTTAACGTCACCATTCCCTATAAACAATCGGTCATGGGCTATCTTGATGAGATGGATCCTGAAGCCCTGCAAATTGGCGCGGTTAACACCATCAAAATAATGCGGACAAATGACAAATTTTGGCTGAAGGGATTCAATACCGACAGTATTGGATTTATCAACAGCCTGGATATTTGGAAATTAACCAACAACTGCAAAGCCCTGGTATTCGGAACGGGTGGCTCCTCCCTCGCCATTACATTCGCGCTGGCCAGGCTCGGGATTCCCTTTATCCGGGTAACACGCCAAAGTACAGCAGGATTCATGACTTACGGTGAGCTGACCGAACAAACGGCACTTGACCATAATCTCTGGATCAATTGTACTCCTGTTGGCATGTATCCGGCCACCGGGGAAAAATTGCCGCTTCCTTATCACGTGTTGACTCCCGGTCATTTTTTGTTTGACCTCGTCTATAATCCTGAATTAACGGAGTTTCTCAACATGGGAAGCAAGGCCGGTGCCAGTCTGATGAATGGGAGCAAAATGCTTTTTGAACAGGCGGAAGCTTCATGGAGAATATGGACCGGTAAAACCACCTGAGCACCTCTCTCAGCCCATTGGACTCAATCCAGCCAATCAGCGAACGAAGGCCTGGGATCGATCTTGAAATGTCCGGGATCATATTCAACCCTGGTCAGGAAAAGCCCTTTGGCAGGCACCGACATACCCGCCTCCGAGCGGTCCATCGCATTCATAATGTTTACGATGCTTTCGGGAGGTAATTTCCCTTTACCCACTTCAACCAGCGTACCGACAATTGCCCTGACCATATTCCGGAGAAAGCGGTCGGCGCGGATTCTGAAAATCAACAATCCTGAATGCTCTGTCCATGCGGCTTCATACACCTCACAATCATTGGTTTTCACATCTGTATGGACCTTGCTGAAGCTGGTAAAGTCATGTTTTCCAAGGAGCACTTGGCAGGCTGAATTCATGGATCCGATATCGAGAGGTACCGAATTAACCCAGGTAAAATCTTCCATAAAAGGGGTTTTAGCCGGGGAGATCAGGTAGTGATAAGTTCTGGATTCAGCATTGAAACGGGCGTGAAAATCCGTTGGAACTTCAATGATGCGGTCGATTCGGACGGGTTTATTGATAAACCGGTTCAGACGATAGGCTAAAAGAATGGGATCCGGAACAGGATCGGGAACATCAAAATGAGCCACAAAATGGGAAGCGTGAACCCCGGTATCCGTCCTGCCGCAACCAACTACGTTGACCGGGTGACCGGTTAGGGTACCGATGGCATGGTTCAATGTCTCCTGCACTGTAATGGCACCCGGCTGGATTTGCCATCCGTGAAAGCAGGCACCATTGAATGCCAGTTCAATAAAATACCTGAAACCAGTGATTTGGGAGGTTAACATAAGTTAACAAAAATATCAAAAAATTAATAGTGCTTTCTGCTATTTTGCGCCCGTTAAAAATGAGCCAACCATATGAATTCAATTGACATCCGGTTGATTAACGAGAAAATCCAGCAGGAAAGCGGATTTGTCGAAATGATCACCCTTGAAATGAACAAGGTGATTGTCGGTCAGAAACACCTGATCGATAGTCTGTTAATCGGGCTACTCTCCAATGGCCACCTTCTGCTCGAAGGGGTGCCTGGTTTGGCCAAGACTCTGGCGATCAGAACACTGGCTAGTACGATTGATGCTGATTTTTCACGAATACAATTTACTCCGGATCTGTTACCGGCGGACCTGATCGGGACTCTCGTATACAGCCAGAAAAATGAAGACTTTGTCGTAAGAAAGGGTCCGATTTTCAGTAATTTTATTCTTGCCGATGAGATCAACAGGGCCCCGGCCAAAGTGCAGAGTGCCCTGCTGGAAGCCATGCAGGAGAGGCAGGTAACCATTGGAACACACAGTTACACTTTGCCCGAACCCTTCCTGGTACTGGCCACCCAGAACCCCATTGAGCAGGAAGGCACCTATCCGCTTCCCGAAGCACAGGTTGATCGGTTCATGCTCAAGGTGGTCATCGACTATCCGAACAAAGAGGAGGAAACGCTTATCATGAGGCAGAACATGGCCAAAGTGTTTCCGCTGGCCAGCAAGGTATTGTCGACCGATGCCATCCTCCGTGCACGCGAGGTGGTTAAAGAGGTTTACATGGATGAAAAGATCGAAAAATATATTGTGGACATCGTTTTTGCCACACGCGAACCTGCAACCTATAAGCTGCCCGATTACAAACGCTATATATCTTTTGGCGGCAGTCCGCGAGCCAGCATATCCCTGGCCCACGCCTCCAAGGCATTTGCCTTTATCAAGCGCCGAGGATATGTGATTCCGGAAGATGTCAGGGCTGTTTGCCACGACGTGCTCCGGCACCGTATCGGACTTACCTATGAAGCCGAAGCAGAGGATATCAAGAGCGACACGATAATAACCGGCATCTTAAATCAGGTTGAAGTTCCCTGATTCCATCCCGGTCGAGATACATGATTGCAGCAGAACTCATACAGAAAGTCAGAAGGATCGAGATAAAAACCCGTGGGCTCTCGCAGCAGGTTTTTGCCGGTCAATACCACAGCGCCTTCAAAGGTCAGGGTATGACATTCAGTGAAGTACGTGAATACCAGTATGGTGATCCTATACGGAGCATCGACTGGAATGTCACGGCCCGCTTCAATAAGCCTTATATCAAGATCTTTGATGAGGAACGGGAATTAACCGTAATGCTGCTCGTTGACGTGTCGGGATCCAATGATTTCGGAACCCGTAACCGCCTGAAAAGGGAATTGATGACTGAGCTGGCAGCCGTTCTGGCATTTTCCGCAATCGAGAACAATGATAAGATCGGAGTGATCTTCTTTTCGGACCGGGTTGAAAAATTCATTCCTCCTAAAAAGGGGAAAAAGCATATACTCCGGATCATCCTCGAGCTTCTTGAGTTTAAGTCGGTCAGCCGCGGCACCAATATCACCGAGGCTTTGCGCTTTTTGACCCATGCCATAAAGAAAAAATCGACCGTTTTTGTGATCTCCGATTTCATGCTGAAATCACCGGTAGAGGTAGCCACCTTAAAAGATGGTTTAAGAATTGCCAATCGTAAGCATGATATGATCGTTTTGCAGACCACCGATCCCGGTGAACGCCAGTTGCCCAATATCGGCCTTGCGCGAATGCTTGACCCCGAGACCCTGTCGACCAGCTGGATTGACACTTCAAGCCGGAGGATCAGGGCTCATTATGATGAATGGTGGTTAAAGGTCCAAAGCGACCTGGAAACCGTTTTTCGTTCATGCGGGATAGATTATATCAGCCTGCTGACCACGCAGGATTATGTGAACCCTTTGATCCAGCTTTTTAAAAAGAGGGGCAGGAAATGAAATATCTTATTAACATGGTCCTTTTTCTCGTGCTGGCTCTGCCCTCTTTTGGCCAGCAGATCAAGGCCAATGCAAAATTGGATACCACCCAGATGCTGATTGGCGATCAGGTGAACCTCTGGCTCTTTATTGAACATCCCGAAGGATTAAAGGTTTCCTTTCCTGCTTCAGGCGATTCCATTGCCGGAAAAATCGAGGTTCTATCTGCCTCAAAACCAGATACCATCAGCAAGATGAACCGTGTTTGGAAGATCCGGCAAAGGATGGTGGTTACCTCGTTTGATACCGGGTTTTATGTTATTCCGCCGTTTACTTTCCGGTTTAACGACAGTCATGACAGTATTCAGACGAATGCACTGCCGCTGCAGGTTTTTGGCATGCCTGTCGATACGACGAAAGGGATCACCGATATCAAGCTTCCGTATGACATCAAACTGACCTTTCGCGAGATCCTGCCATATATCCTGGTCGGATTTTTGCTCGCAGCCATAATAGTTATGTATTTCAGGTACCTGCACAAGAAAAGGCAAACACCGGAATTAATTGAAAAGCCATCAGCACCCCAAATACCAGCCCATTTGCTCGCGCTTGAACAATTGGATGAACTCGTGAGGGAAAAGCTATGGCAACAAGGCAAGATCAAGTTATATTACAGTCGTTTGACTGATATAGTCAGGCAGTATATTGAGTTGAGATTCAATGTTCCCGCGATGGAGCAAACCACTGAAGATATTATACGGAGCTTTGAGCATCAGGAACTTATCAAGGAGGGTATCCGCGAAGAACTTAAAGTTTTGCTTGAACTTGCCGATCTGGTAAAATTCGCTAAATGGAATCCTGTGGCTGAAGAACATGAAGCCAGCCAGCAGTCGGCCTATGATTTCGTTTTACGGACCAAACCGGTAGTAAACCTAAGAAAGCCGGTCACCGAAGGTGAGCCGGCCATCATAGTGGAGGATGAGAAATGACCGGTATCCAGTTTGCCTATCCCCAGCTTTTGTATCTGGCCGTTATCATCCCGGTCATGGTTGGATGGTATATATTCCGGCAGCTGAAGAGTAGCCCCACCATTCAATTATCAGGAATACAGCCATTTGAAGGCAGTCATCTGACCTGGAAGAATTATCTCCGCCACCTGCCTTTTGTTTTACGACAGGCTGCTATAGGATTTTTGATCGTCGTTGTAGCCAGGCCGCAATCTTCAAATTCATGGGAAAATGTCACTACCGAAGGGATCGATATCATCATTGCGGTGGATATCTCCGGCAGCATGCTCGCCGAGGATTTTAAGCCGAACCGGCTGGAAGCCTCAAAAGCTGTGGCTACCGAATTCATTGCCGGCCGTCCTGACGACAGGATGGGGCTGGTAGTTTTCAGCGGTGAATCGTTCACCCAATGTCCGCTGACCACCGACCATGCCGTTCTGATGAATCTTTTCCAGGGAATCCAGAGCGGGATAATCGAAGATGGTACGGCTATCGGCCTGGGTTTGGCCACCTCAGTAAACCGGTTGAAAGATTCGGAAGCCCGGAGCAAGGTGATCATCCTGTTAACCGACGGAATGAACAACCGGGGTGAGATTGCCCCGATCACCGCAGCTGAAATTGCGAAGACTTTTGGCATCCGTGTATAT
>Ga0172379_10002136_pt1 | contig 36238 bp, 32 predicted proteins | sample GrowelOW334metaG_FD_119756 | JGI IMG/M metagenome (GOLD analysis project Ga0172379, IMG submission 119756) | Groundwater microbial communities from an aquifer near a municipal landfill in Southern Ontario, Canada - Groundwater well OW334 metaG | ecosystem: Environmental > Aquatic > Deep... | reverse complement strand
GCGCCCGCTTCACGAAGGATTTGAACGTGCTATACTCTAGGCGCGGCAGGCTTTTCTGCGCGCAAAGGCGGCATCCATGACAGCACCGGACGATCTCCTTGCCTTCAAACGCCTCATCGAGGAGAGGAATACCGCTTTTTCGAAGAGCCAGAAAAAGATCGCTTCTTATCTTCTCTCGGACCACGATCATGCCGCCTTTATGAACGCCTCGGAAATAGCGGGCAATCTCGGCGTGAGCGAAGCTACCATCGTCCGCTTCGCCACCGCCCTCGGTTTCGACGGATTCCCCCAACTCCGAAAATTCCTCCAAAACATCCTCCGCGACAAGGTATCCCCGGCGATCCGCATGAGGAACAAGCTCGAAGATCTGCGCCACGGCGAAGGCCACATTCTCTCCCAGATGATCGAGATGGAGACGAAGTCGATCTCCGAGATCGGACACACGATCCATGTCGAGGATTTCGACGCGGCCGTCGCGACCCTCCTCGGCGCGGAAAGGATTTTCGTATTCGGCAATGGCCCCTCGAGGATGTTGGCGGAGCTCCTGGAATTGCGGCTGAACCGTTTCGGCATCATGACGATTTCTCTTATCGACTCGGGCAGGGACCTCCTCGAAAAGCTCATTCTTCTCAAACCCGGCGATGTCCTCTTCGCCACAGCCTTCGCCAGGATAACGGGCGAACTCGTCGCCGTCCTCAAACACGCCAGGCAGCTGGCATGCAAGCGAATACTGCTCACCGACATTTCCGACACCGACCTTTTTTCCTATGCCGATACGGTCTTGAGCGTGAAACGCGGCCCGATCCACTCCTTCCATTCCCTGTCCGCCCCCATGACGGTGCTCAACGCGATGATTCTCGCGATCGCCATGGCCAAACCCGATGAAAGCCTCCGCTCCCTCGCCGAACTCGAGGAGTTCCGAAAGGAATACGATCTCGATCCGATCGGCAGCCTTTAATAATTACAGTCCAGTAAATGCAATTTATTTTTCATATTTGATTGACGACTTGCAAAACCGGGTTTACACTCGATTTATCGACTTAAACGTTTAAGTCGCCGATTAAAATGAATGTAACCATTAAAACCATCGCGAAACTCGCCGGCGTCTCGCCCGCCGCCGTTTCGAAAGCCCTGAACGGGCGAACCGACATCGGGGAAGAAACGCGCGCGCGCATCATGGAGATTTGCGGGGAAGTGGGCTATACGCCGAATCAGGCGGCAAGAAGCCTCGTGAAAAAGGCCAGCTCCATGCTTGGCCTCCTCATTCCTGATATTTCCACCCCGATCTATCCGGAAATCTTCAAGGGCCTCGACGCCGAAGCCAAGCGCCGAGGCTTCAACCTCTTCCTCTGCGACACCAATCGAAAGGCCGACTTCGAGAAGGACTATGTGCGGATCCTCATGGAACACCGCGCCTGCGGCATCATCGTGGCTCCCGTGGGAAACGACGTGGGCCATATCCTCGATCAAGTGAGGGGAAGCATTCCCATCATTTTCATCGGCGGCAAAGTCAACGATGAGATGGACAACTATGTCGCCACCGACAACAGGCTCGGCTCGCAGCTCGCCATCGAGCATCTCGCCTCCCTCGGCCACGTCGATATCGCGATGATCTGCGACAACTACGGCACGAAAACGAAACAGGACCGCCTGGCCGGCTACGAAGCGGCCATGAGTTCCCGCGGCCTGGAACCGAGGATCATCGCGGCGGGCTCGGGCCACCCCGAAGGCATGGGCTACGGCCACCTCTCGATGCTGGCCCTCGCGGATGAGAAACGCCTGCCCTCCGCCATCTACACGTCGAGCGACATGGTAGCCCTGGGTGTGATGAAGGCAGCCGCCGAGCGCGGCATCAAGATACCAGCCGACCTCTCCCTCGTCGGCTACGACGATATCATGTTCGCGTCCCTCCCTTCCATAATGCTGACGACAATAGCCCAACCCCGATACGAGATAGGCGTCCAGGCCGTGGAATTGCTGTGCAGGGCGATGAAAGAGGGCGAATCGGGAAGGGAAAAGCACAGGGCGACCGTCCTGCCCCATCTCGTGGTTCGCTCGACGACGGCGCGATACGTGGATCCGGCGAAGGAGTATGCATGAACATCGACACCGTGCTTTTCGACATGGGCGGGACGATCGAGGACATCCACTACGACCGCGCCCTGCGGCTGAAAGCTTTTCCTAAAATCCTCGCGATTCTCGCCGACGAAGGCATCGTCCTCCCCGGAGACCTTCATGCGATTTTCGACACCATTCTCGCGCGCAACGCCGAATACAAAGCATGGAGCGAGAAGGCGATGATCGAGTCGCCGCCCGAGGAAATCTGGAAGAACTGGAATCTGAGGGACTTCTCAATCCCGGCCGACACGATCGCGAAAATCGCCGAGCCTCTCGCCTATACATGGGAAACAAGTTTTTTCCTCCGCAAGATGAGACCCGACGCTTCATCCACCCTGGCCGCGATCGCGGAACGGGGCTACCGGCTTGGCGTCATAAGCAATACATCAAGCAGGACACAGGTATTCAGGACCCTCGAGGATTATGGCATCGCCGACTACTTCGAATGCGTGATCCTTTCCAGCATCGAAGGCGTGAGGAAACCCCATCGGGCCATCTTCGAGTCCGCCTTGGCCGCCATGGGTTCAGAAGCCGGATCCACCGCCTATGTGGGCGACACCCTCTCGCGCGACGTGATCGGCTCGAAGCGGGCCGGCTACGCCCTCGCCTTCCAGATTACCTCCTTCCTGACCGCGGGAAGCGACGCGAAAGTAGCCCCCGGCTCGGCCAAGCCCGATTTCGCCGTCGAACGGCTGAGTGACATTATCCCAATCCTGGACAGCCTTAAGGCAAGGAGGGATGAAGCATGAAAGCGAATGAGCGCAACCAGGGCGGCAAGGCTCAGTCAGGGCGACCTCCGCGCCATGTGCCCTTCATCGAGAAGGCGAAGAATGTCACCATCTCCCTCCTGTCCAACCCCTACAATGTCATCAGCATCGTTTCGGCGATTCTCCTCATCTACCTGATCGTCGTTCCCCTCGGCGAAATCGTCACCACCACCCTCAAATGGCAGCCCAAGGATATAAGGATTTCGCCCGACGCTGTCCCAGGGCATTTCACGCTCTATCATTGGATAGAAATGCTCACCGGGAAAACAGCGGCGGCTCTGCTCTACGGACCCCTGCTCAATTCCCTCGCCGTCGCCCTCTGCGTCTCCATCATCTCCCTTTTCGTCGGCGGCATGATGGCATGGGTCGTGACGCGGACCGACATTCCCGCGCGTAAATTCCTCTCGTTCTCGATACTCGTTCCCTACATGCTTCCCTCCTGGTACAAGGCGCTGGCATGGATCACCGTTTTCAAGAACGACCGGATCGGCGGATACCCCGGATTCCTCCAGGCGATATTCGGGATCAACCCGCCTGACTGGCTCTCGTACGGCTTCCTGCCCATCGTTCTCACCCTATCGGTCCATTACTACGCCTTCGCCTACCTCCTCATATCCTCGGCGCTCTCGTCCATCGGCGGCGATCTCGAGGAAATGGGTGAAATTGCGGGGGCGAGCCGCTTCCAGATCCTGAAGCGCATAACTTTCCCCCTCGTCCTGCCGGCTATTCTCTCCTCCTTCATTTTAACCTTCTCCCGGGCGATCGGCACCTTCGGCGTTCCGGCCTTCCTGGGCTTGAAGACGAATTACTACACCATATCGACGATGCTCTACTCGAGCGTGCGATCCCGGCGCACCGTACAAGCCTACATTCTTTCCATCGTCCTCATAGCGATCGCCGTTTTCACCGTATGGCTCAACCAGAAGATGATCGGCAAACGCAAAAGCTACGCGACGATCGGCGGCAAGGGAACACGGAGGAATTTCATCGCCCTGGGCAAATGGAAGACGCCCATTCTCGTCACCATCCTTGTCTTCATCGGCGTCGCCGTGCTCTTCCCCGTGGGCATCCTCCTCTTCCAGACCTTTATGCTGAAGGACGGGATATATAGCCTCAACAACCTTACGCTCCACTACTGGATCGGCGCTTCAAATCCCAGGATTTTCGAGGGTGAAGCGGGCATTTTCAGGAACCCCGCCATATGGTCAGCCCTTCTCAACACGATGAAGCTCGTTCTCCTCGCTTCCCTCATCGCGACCTTCGTGGGGCTCATCATGGGCTACGTGATATCCAGGGGAAGAAAGAAGATTTCGGGCCGCTTCATCGAGCAGCTTTCCTTCCTGCCCTATCTGATTCCCTCGATAGCATTCGGCGCTATCTATCTCTCGATGTTTTCGCAGCGGCGACTTTTCATTCCCGCTCTGTATGGAACGCTCGCCCTTCTCGTGATCATAAGCGTCGTCAAGTACCTGCCCTTCTCCACGCGATCGGGCACCAGCAGCATGATGCAGATCGGATCCGAGCTCGAGGAAGCCGCCATCATCGAAGGAGCCTCCTTCGGCAAGCGCTTCAGGCGGATCATCATGCCCCTGGCCGGCAAGGGCTTCATGAGCGGCTTCATTCTCATTTTCATAAGCGCGATGAAGGAGCTCGACCTTATCGTCCTACTGATGACGCCATCCACCTCGACGCTTACGGCGATGACCTATTCCTACGCCGAATCCGGTTTTCACCAATTTTCCGACGCCGTCACGACGGTCATCGTCGTCATCATCATGGTCGTCTATCTCGTTTCCGCGAAACTGGGAAAAGTCGATATGTCCAAGGGTCTGGGAGGCTGATCGTGAGTCGCATAGAACTCCAGGGGATCAACAAATATTACGGCGATGTCCATGTGCTCAAGGATCTCGATCTCGTCGTGGAAGATGGGGACTTCATGACCTTGCTCGGCCCTTCGGGCTGCGGCAAGACCACGACCCTCCGCGTGATCGCCGGCCTTGAGGCGCCGAGGCGCGGTACCCTTACCATCGACGGGATCAAGGCGGCGGACGGGGAAGCGCTCTACAACATGGCTCCCGCCAAGCGCGGCGTGAATCTTGTTTTCCAGAGCTACGCGCTGTGGCCTCACATGACGGTGGCCGAAAACGTGGCCTTCGGCCTCGCCATCAGAAAGACACCCAAGGCGGAAATGGCCGAACTCGTCGCGGGAGCCTTGAAACGAATGCGCATCGACGAATTCGCCGAACGCTATCCTTCCGAACTGTCGGGCGGGCAGCAGCAGCGCGTCGCGATCGCCCGATCCATCGTGTCGAAGCCGCGCATCCTCCTCCTGGACGAGCCACTCTCCAACCTCGACGCGAAACTGCGGGTGGAAATGCGCTCCGAGCTGAAGCGGCTCCACAGCGAATTGAAGACCACGGTTGTCTATGTGACGCACGACCAGGTCGAAGCCCTCACCATGTCGACAAAAATCGCCGTCTTCTTCGAGGGGAGGCTCGTCCAGTGCGGAAGCCCCAAACAGATTTACGGCAACCCGGCCGACATGCGCGTGGCCGATTTTATCGGCAACCCTTCGATCAATTTCGTGCCCTGCGTGGCAAGCGTCGAGGGCGACACCATGGTGACGGACTCCGAACTCGGCCGCCTCGTCCTGGCGGGGATTGGGGCGAGAAACGCCGGGCTCTATGAGGCGAGCACCGAAGGCGCCGCGCGCGAGGCGGCCCCGCCATCGGCCTCCGCCCTCTCCGGGGAGTCGACGCTCGCCATACGGCCGGAGCATGTCGCGGTGCACAGGACGCATGTACCGGGCTCCATCGAGGCCAGGGTATATTCGGCGATGCCCGCCGGCTCCGAAACGCTGATCCACTGCGCCGTGCGCGGCAGCACGATCCTGGCCAAGGCCATCGGCCAGGAAGAATTCACTTCCGATCAGAAAATCTGGATCAGTCTGCAGACCGACAAGATCAACGTTTATGGAAAAAGCTCGGGAAAATTGACATTGGGAGCAACGGCCTGAATCAAAGGTCACGATCATATACCTGGATGGAAATCCAGGTCCCATGGAGGCACGGGATGAAAAGATCGAATCGTATCATTGTACTCGCGGTATCGGCGGCGATCGCTCTGTCGATGTTCTCGGTCAACCTGTACGCGGCTGACAAGCCGAAGACCCAGGCGGCGTGGATAGCCGCGGCGGCCCTCGATTCGCCCGACACGGTGGACCAGCTTTACGCGGCCGCGAAAAAGGAAGGCAAGGTCGTCATTTACTCGATGTCCAGCCGCATAAAAAGCGTAAAAGCGGACTTCGAGAAAAAGTATCCGGGCGTGATCGTGGAAGCCTATGACATGCGCAACACGGAGATCTTCGAGAAGGTCGAGCGCGAACATTCCGCGGGTATCTTCAACGCCGACGTCATCTTCGCCAAGGATTCGGACGGCACGATGGCTAACAACTTTTTCAAGACCGGCGTCGTGTTCAGCTATGTTCCCAAGGACATGGGCGCGACGCTTAGCGACGAGTTCAAGACCCCGGGATTCGCGACCTATATCGAGATGAAGCTGGTATTCTACAACACCGAAGCCTGGCAGAAAGCGCCCATTGACAGCTGGTGGGATCTTACCCGCCCGGAATGGAAAGGCAAGATAATGCTGACGAACCCGATGGCGGCCATCGAAACCCTGGGGCTCTTCTGCAGTTTCGCCCTTCACGCCGATGAAATGGCGGCGGCCTACAAGCAGGAATTCGGCGAGGCCATCAAGCTTTCGACGGGCGTTGAAAACGCGGGGTACGAGTTCATCAAACGTTTCGCCGCCAACGATCTTGTCCTGACGAACTCCGACCAGGAAGTCGTGGAGGCTATCGGCGCCGCGGGCCAGAAAAATCCCCCCATCGGTATCGCCACGTCGAGCAAAATCAGGGAAAAGAGCAAGGGCCTGAAGCTCGATATGATTACCTCGCTCAAGCCGAAAACCAGCACGAAAAACCCCGCCTATCTCAACATCGTCGGCGGAGCTCCCCATATCAACGCCGCCAAGCTCCTGATCAGGTTCATGGCGGGCGATGCCGACGGCAAAGGCCCCGGCTTCGCTCCCTTCAACGTCGAGGGAGGCTGGCCCACCCGCCCCGGCGTGCCGAACTTCAACAAGACGCAGTTGGCCGACATCAGTCTCTGGAACGAGGATTCCGATTTCAACTTCTACAATTCGGAAAAAGTGATCTCCTTCTGGCTTTCACTCAAGAAATAGCCGAAAGGCGGATGATAGGCTGGGGGCCGTCCAATGGCCCCCGGCCGCCTTTTATCGACCATACGAGGAAACAACAGCGATGATCAAAGCGATCGCCTTCGACGGAAACGGCGTACTCTACTACCGCGGAAAGGATTTTACCGAAGCCCTCATGGAATACATCCGGGACCGGCACTTTTCCGGCTTCGACACGAGGGCGGGAGCGGCCAATCACCTGCGCTTCATGCATCAGTCCTTCGATGGGGCGATCGGCAAGGCGGAAGCCATGGGTCTTTTCCTGGACTCGGCCGGAATCGCCGACCCCGAAGCGCGCGCCGACATTTCCCGGAAGGAAATCGAATACTCAAAGGCGATCAGTCTTTTCCCGACGGAAAAGGAAACCCTCCTTGAGCTTGCGCGCAGGGGATTCCTCCTGGGGATGATCACCAATTCCTACCAGTCGGCGGCGGAGAAGGCTTCGTGGTTCCGCGCCTTGGGTCTCGACTGCGTCGCCGAAAGGGTCGTGTCGTCCATCGACGCCGGCGTTTCCAAGCCGGACAAGGGCATTTACCTCGAGTTCGCGCGCAGGGCGGGACTGGAGCCTGAGGAAATCGCCTTCGTCGGCCACGAGGCGCCGGAATTGAGGGGAGCCAGGGAAGCGGGGATGCTGCCGATATCCTTCAATTGCGAGCCGGAAATCAGGATGAAACTTCACTTGGCAAAGTTCTCCGATCTTCTTGACTTGTTTCCCTCCCCGGTGTCTACTGCTTCGCGACCATGAACAACTACCACACGCATACCTACCGCTGCCGCCACGCTCAAGGCGACGTCGCCGACTATGTGGCCGCCGCCGCGGCCGGCGGGCTCGCCGAGCTGGGCTTCAGCGACCATTGTCCCTATCCCGACGGCCGATGGCGCGAAACCCGCATGGATATGGCGGATTTGCCCGGCTATGTCGCGGCCATCGGGGCCGCGAAGGCCGCGGCAGTGCGGGACGCGGCGGCCGGCCGGGCCAGCCCCAAAATCCACGCGGGGCTCGAGTGCGAATGGGCGCCCGACCTCGAAGCCTTTTTCCGCGACGAGTTCCTGGGACGCTGGGGCCTGGATTACCTCGTCGTCGGCATCCACCTGTATCTACATAAAGGGGAATGGCGCGATACCTATCAAATTTCCCGGGCTGACGAACTCGCTTCCTTCGCCGAGACATCCTGCGGGGCTATGGAAAGCGGGCTTTTCTCCTTTCTCGCCCATCCCGACGTTTTCTGCTACAACTGGATGCCTTGGGATGAGAGCGCGGTCGCTTGCGCCCGCGACATCCTCTCCACATCGGCCAGGACGGGCGTTCCCATCGAGATCAACGGCTACGGAATGCGCAAAGCGCGCGTTTCCGCCCCCGGGGGAAAACGCCGGCCCTACCCCCATGAGGAATTCTGGCGCCTCGCTTCCGAGTATGAAGTATCCTGCGTCGTCAATTCCGACGCTCACCGACCGGTCGATACCGCGGCCAATCTCGCGGATGGCCGTGAAATAGCGAAGAGATTCGGGCTAAAGCTTATAGAAACGCTTCCTTCCTGGACCGCCACGCCCCGGGAGTCGTTCCCTCCGAAGCCCTGAACCTCGGAAGCGACCCGAAACCGCAGCGCTCGGCGACATATTCGAGCGCCAGATCGGTTTCCCGGAGAAGCCGCTTCGCCATCACAAGCCTGACGCGAATAATTTCCTCATGCAGGCTCCTGCCCAAAGCCGCCCGGAAGCGATTTTCCAAAGCCCTGCGCGAACAGGGCAGAACCGCGAGCAGGTCCGGAACGCCGATCCCTTCGTGCGCCCTTGCCCTGATGAAGGTCGCGGCCGTTGCCACAAGGGGATCGGGGCATGTGTAAACACGCGTCGATTCCCTTTCCACCACTTCCTTGGGAGGTATGGCGATACGCGAATTGGGCGCCGCCCCGCCGCTCTTCAGAATCGCGTCCAGAGTTTGCGCCGCTCGATAGCCTATCGCCTCGCAATCCAATCTGACGCTCGAAAGCGAAGGGCTGGCGAACTCGCAGAGGATGTCCTCGTCATCCACGCCTAAAATGGCGAGGGAATCCGGAATTGAAACGCCCAGTGAACCCGCGACTTCGGCCGCTCTCATTCCAGCCGTATCGTTGCACGCGAAAATGGCGACGGGCTTTTCCAGGGAAAGTAGAAAGGCCCCCAGTTCCCCAAGGAAACCGCCCGGCGCGGCGCCATCTTTTTCCCGCTGATTGCCCTCGCTGGCTCCCTCCCACCAGGAAAGAGGCCGCTCGAACGAAGGCAGGCGGCAATCTTTCCCCAACGCAATGCCGCCAATTCTCACCTCATCGTCTACCTTTCCGGGAGCTGTCTTTCCAATCCCTCTCAGGAATCCCTTCTTTCTTTCATCGGACCAGAATGTTTCCCTTACGCCGAGAAAAGCGAAATTCTCGAAACCGCAGGAACGCAAATGCAGGGCGGCCTTGTAGCCGGTAAGGAAATCGTCATTGGCCACGGTCATGATTCCGGGACGGAGGTAAGCTCCGGCCACATCGATGACAGGCACGCCGAGGGCGGCTATCCTATCGGCGTCGCCGGGGCTTTCGATACGGGCTATTATTCCGTCGCCCTTCCAAGCGTCGAGATCAGCCAATGGACGAAACATCCATCCGTAGCCGAAGAGGCGCCATTCGGGTGTCGCCTTGGCGTAGCGCACGACACCTTTGGCTATCCCATGCTCGTAAAAATCGGACAGCTCCATACAGAGGGCAATGTTCTTCATGGTCTTCCCCCACATCGGATTACAAAAGGCTCTTGAACAAGCCACGCAGGCGGAGCGCCCGGCGGCGATTCAGTCCTGCGCAAAGCATACTACATTATGCGCATTTTGAGTATTGCGACATCACGCTTTTAAGGGTAGTGTTCAGGACAAAAGCCGGGGAAGGCGATGCCTGAGCGCTTTGACCTCAAGTTTTAATTGCTTGAGCGGCAAGCCGGAAGGTCGATTCGCGCCAATTCGCCCCGAGCTGGGAGGCAACGATGTCTGGATATTCGTTCCCGAAAGCCAAAGAAGCGATCCCCTCCGCGGGGAAAAACGATCTCATACTCATAGCCGGCGCGGGCGGCTTTATCGCCGGAAATCTCGTCGCGTATTTTAGCGCGAAAGGCTTCACCCGCATCAGGGCGGTGGACAAGAAGCCCTTGGGCGAATGGTATCGAACGACGCCTGGCGTCGAAAACCTCTGCCTCGATCTTTCCGACGAGATGAACTGCCGGAGAGCGGCTGAGGGCGCCTTCGAAGTCTATAACCTGGCGGCCGATATGGGCGGCATGGGCTTCATAGAATCCCACCGGGTGGATTGCCTGCGCTCCATCCTCATCAACACGCACCTGATCGAATCCGCCAGCCGCGCCGGGGCGAAACGGTATTTCTATTCCTCCTCGGCCTGCGCCTACAATACCGATCTCCAGCAAGATCCCCATGTTCGCGCGCTCAAGGAATCCGACGCCTACCCCGCCATGGCTGAGCGCGGTTATGGCTGGGAAAAGCTCGTATCGGAGATGTTCTGCCAGGAATATTGGACCGAGCGCGGCATGGCCACGTTCATCGCCCGTTTCCACAATGTGTACGGCCCCTTCGGAACCTGGACCGGCGGACGGGAAAAAGCTCCCGCGGCTATCGCCCGCAAAGTCATTGAAGCCAAGGACACAGCCTCCGGAAAAATCGAGATCTGGGGCGACGGAACCCAAACGCGCAGCTTTATGTATATCGACGACTGCCTTGTCGGCATCGACAAGATCGCCCACTGCGATGCCCTTGTGGCGACACCCATAAACCTCGGATCCTCCGAGCTCATCGAGATCAACAATCTCGTCACGATCGCCGAGGAAATCGGCGGGGTGAAATTGGCGCGCTCCTATGATCTTGGCGCGCCCAAGGGCGTGGCGGGCCGCAACTCTGACAACACGTTCATAAAAAGCGTTCTCGGCTGGGAACCCTCGACCTCTTTCAGAGTCGGGCTTGAAAAAACATACCGCTGGATCGAAACCCAGTACGCCGCCCGCAAGGCCGGAAAGCACGTAATCGATTAAGCGTCCGCCCGGAATCCGCGCGCTTGGAGGAAGAATGTCCGACGGCATTGCCGAATGCGTAGGCGGCCAGCAATATAGGCTCGCGCTGGCGGGAGGATGGATCGACCAGCCATTCGTATCCGCTAAAAACCCATCCCCGCCAGGATCCATGGTCGTGGTCGCGGTGGAGCCCCGTTTCAGGTTTATGGATTTTTCCGGCATGGCCACCAGTACTCGCAAGGTAGCGACTCGTCTTTGGGGTAATCATCTTCCCGATGGCGACCCCGACGAGTTGGTACGGATACTTTATGCCGCGGAAAACGAAGGCAAAGCCGAGCCTTCCGGAAGTCAGGATATGGTGGGCCTCATCTATCCCGGCATCAGCCGCATCGATTACGACGCGGATTGCGAGGGCGGGGTATTCCCGCTGCGCGTTGTCTCCAACACGGACGAAAGCGTCGCCCGTTGGGTAGAGCGGGTGATCCATATTTTACCCGTGGCGCCCCGGCCCGCCGGGTACGCTCCTCTCGGCGTGAAGAACCTCGATCCCGCATGGATCGGAAGGCTGGGTCGCTCGGGCGCGGCCTGTTTTAACGCCATAGTCGCCAGGGATCTGCGCGGCCTCCAGGATTCCATGAATGAGTGCATGCTGGCCTGGGAGGCGATTCTCCCGAATACGGTGGCCCATCCCACCCTTACCGTCGATCTTGGGCGCCTCCAGCGCGCGTACCGGGATGAGTATGGCGGCGCGATGTATTCCGGCTGCGGCGGAGGCTATTTATTTGTTGCCGCCGAAGGCGATGTACCCGGATCCTTCGGCATTTCGGTAAAGACCAAATAGAGAGAAGGACGGTAACAATGACCAAGGTCTTCGTTTCCGGCGCATTCGACGATATGAGATCCTCTCAGTTGCGCTTTCTCCAGGAAGCCGCGCGAAGGGGTGCCGTAACGGCCCTGCCATGGAGCGATAGGACCATCGCGGCTATAACGGGAAAAGCTCCTCGCTTCGGACTCGCCGAGCGTCTCTACTGCCTCAAGGCGGTCCGCTGGGTATCCAGCGCGGAGGTCGCGCCGGAACTATCCAGCGCTGACGACTTGCCCGCGTCTCTGGCCCGTCCGGATGGCGCCGATGTGATCTGGGCGGTGAATGGGACCGCCATCAGTAGTTTTGAACAACTATCGGCGACGCAAGCCGAAGCCTGCGCCCGGGCAGGGATACGCTACCTGAAACTCGGGACGAACGACATCGCCGGATTCCCCTACGCGCCGCTTCCTATCGAATCGCCCCGCGCGCCAGGGGTAAAGCGCGTCGTCGTTACGGGATGCTTCGATTGGCTTCACTCGGGACATATCCGCTTCTTCGAAGAAGCCTCAGCCTACGGTGAGCTGACCGTCATCGTTGGGCATGACGAAAATATCCGCCTTCTCAAAGGCGAAGGTCATCCTCTGTTCCCCGATTACGAGCGGCAATACGTCGTGGCTTCGATCCGCGACGTGGCCCGGGCCCTTGTATCGTCGGGTTCGGGCTGGCTCGATGCCGAGCCCGAGATCAAAGCGCTGGGCGCGGAACGATACGTCGTGAACGAGGACGGCGACAAACCCGAAAAACGGCGCTATTGTGAAGATCATGGCATCGAGTACATCGTATTGAGCAGAATTCCGGCAGCGGGCTTGCCTCCACGGACCAGCACGGATCTGCGCGGATTCTGAAAGGAGTCGCCATGCGCTACGCGCTGATTCTCGCCGGCGGTTCCGGCACTCGTCTTTGGCCCCTCTCCCGCGATGCCAAGCCCAAACAGCTCATCCCCCTTCTGGAAGGCAAAAGCCTCCTCGAGGAAGCCTATGATCGCCTCGAAGGGTTTATAGCGCCCGAACGGCGCCTTGTCTGCGGCCTCGAGCGCCACAGAGCCGCCGCGGCCGCCCTTATTCCAGTCCTCGCGACGCAGACCGCCAACTATATTGGCGAGCCGGAAGGTCGCGATACCCTGCCCGCTCTTACCCTGGCCGCTAGCCTCATCGCCCTCGAGGATCCGGACGCGACCATGGGAATATTCACGGCCGATCACCTCATCCGCCCGCGCGCACAGTTCGTGGCTGAGATCGACAGGGCGTATGCTTTCGTTGAGCACCGCCCCGATACGCTCGTGACCTTTGGCGTGCGGCCCGACAAGCCTTCCACCGGATTCGGCTATCTCGAGCTCGGCGGCGCGCTTATGCCAGCCGATAGCGCTTCCATCGGAAACGAAATCAGGAAGGTCGCTCGCTTCGTGGAAAAACCCGAGGCCGCGAAAGCGCAAGCCTTCCTCGACGCCGGCCCCGAGGCCTATCTCTGGAATTCAGGCATGTTTGTATGGAAAGCGTCCCGATTTCTGGAGCTCGCGCATCGATACGAGCCGGAAATTTGGGAAGCGGTGGCGCGGCTTGGCCCACGCGACCAAGGATTCGGCGATCGGCTGGAGAAGGCTTATCATAATCTGAAAAAAATCAGCGTTGATTACGGGGTGATGGAAAGGGCGTCGAGAGATCCGGCGGTAACCATAGCGGCCGTTCCTCTAGCCTTGGACTGGCGGGATATCGGTTCCTGGCCGGCCTATGGCGATGTTCTCCCGGCCGACGCGTCGGGCAATGCCCATTCGGGAGAAGCCTTGTTCACGGATTGCGAAAACACGATCGCCGTGTCGGCCGAAAAGGGGCACCTCATCGCTTGCCTCGGCTGCGAGGATATCGTCGTCGTCCACACGCCCGACGCCACCCTTGTTTGCCCCCGTTCCCGCGCCGATGAGATGAAAAAACTCCATGCCGCCCTTGTCGCGAAATACGGCGAAACGTACCGCTAAAGATCGGCGCGGGACATAAAAGAGACAGGGAGACAGTAACAAAAGTAGCATTTTGTCCTGTTCGTGGTAAAATGTAAACGATTGCATTTTTTGATTGACAAATTCCGGAAATGGCGCAGAAGATAAAGAGAGAAAGAATTCGCGGCATGGAGGAGTCTTGATCATGCTCATCGGAATCGCGAAATGCATTTCCCCCGAACTTCTCTCCGTCCTCCACCGAATGGGGCACGGGGACGAGATTGTGCTCGCCGATGCCTTCTTCCCGGGAGAGTCCTGCAACAACAAGGTTCTGCGGGCTGATGGAATAGAAATCCCCGATCTGCTGGAGGGCATTCTTGCTCTCATCAACCTGGACGCCTATGTCCCGGCCCCTGTGGCGATGATGGCTCCCACCCTCGGCGACGCGCTGGATCCTTCGGTGGAAGCCTCTTACCGAAAACGCATCGACCGATTTTGGCCCGACACCCCGCCCATCGAGCGCGTCGAGCGTTTCGCTTTCTACGAGAGAGCCAAAAAAGCCTTTGCCGTCGTGATGACGGGCACAACGTCGAAATACGGCAACATAATCCTGAAAAAGGGCGTCATTCCCGTCATCGCCCGATAGCAAGGCGCTCAGGTTCGCGAAGCTCGCGAGCCTGAGCCGAGGCCAGGTCCGGCTTTGGAGCCGGGAGCATTCATTATAGAATCGTCTGGACCGTCAGGCCCGGAAAAATGTATCGTTTCGCAGGAGAGCAGTATGAAAAAGATTGTGGTACTCGTGCTCGCGCTCGCCGTGCTCGCTGGTAGTGCTTTCGCACAGGCCAAGCCCGTGATCGGCGCCCTCATCCGCAACCTGGACGAACAGTTTGTCGCTGACTACGCGGCCAACCTCAAAGTTCTCGCCCAAAAGGCCGGCGTGGATCTGAAGCTCCTCGATTCGCGGAGCGACCAGGCCACCCAGCTGGATCAGCTCAATACGCTGCTCACCCAGGGCGTGAAATTCTTCGTCATCGTCCCGAACCAGACCGAAGCCACCGAACAGATGGCCAAGGCAATTAAAGCCGCGGGGGGCGGAGCCGCTTTTTCCAACATCCAGCCTTCCGTCGCGGCGCTGAAAGTCGGCAAGACCTTCTTCCTCGCTTCTTCGCCCGAATCCGTGGCGGGAACCATCCAGGCCGATATCATCGACAAGTACTTCCAGAAGAACCCCAAGAAGCTCGCGCCCGGAAAGACCATCAACGCCCTCATGCTTCTCGGCCAGCTCGGACACCCCGCCCAGAAATACCGCACCGACGCGGTGCTCGCGGGACTGAAAGCCAAGGGATATACCGTCAATATCATCGCGCAGGATACAGCCAACTGGAAACCGGACGAAGCCCAGCAGAAGATGGATGCCTGGATCGCCGCCTATAACGGCAAATTCAACATTGTCATCACCAATAACGACGGCATGGCGCTCGGCGCCGTTGAGTCCCTGCTGACCGCGAAGTACGTCGATGATCCCAAGGATCCCACGAAGGATACCGATGGCGACGGCACGGTGCTCAAGGTTCCCGTCCTCGGCGTCGACGCCACCCAGGTAGCCCTGAAGTCCATGTCCGAGAACAAGCTCTATGCCACCGTCCTTCAGGACTCGGTCGGCCAGTCTTCCACCGCTTTCGAGCTTGCCCTCGCCATGGCTCAGGGCAAGTACAAGCCCGGCTTCGTCGCCTGGGGCCTCAAGCCCGAGACAGTGCCCGGAGCCGAAGCTCCCGCCAACGATGCCGCGGTTATTGGCCAGTGCTACCTCGTTCCCTTCAAGGCCGTGACGAAGGAAAATTATAAGTCCTTTGTAAAGTAATCGTTTCCTATATGTAAAATCCTATGGTATTGTCGGGATATCCCAGGCGCGATTCGCGCCTGGGATATCCCGACACTCAAATTATGGAGCCGGCGTGGCTATGCCTTAGGCATAGCCCATCCTCGAAGGCCGCCGCGCTCCCCGGAGTGGGAAATAATGTCAGACGAAGGCAAATCGGAATTCGTTCTCGTGATGTCGGGAATATCCAAGAGTTTCCCCGGCGTGAAAGCTCTCGACGATGTAACGCTCAAAGTCCGCCCCGGAACCGTCCACACGCTGATGGGAGAAAATGGGGCGGGAAAATCCACGCTGATGAAGTGCCTTTTCGGGATTTACCGCGAAGATACGGGCACCATCACGCTCAATGGACGCGAAGTGAAATTCCACAGCGCCAAGGACGCCCTGGAAGCCGGAGTCTCGATGATCCATCAGGAACTCCTGAATGTTCCCGAACGATCGGTTCGGGAGAATATCTGGCTGGGGCGCGAACCCTTGATCCGCGTGGGGCCCTTCAAATTCCTCAATCACCGCCAGATGCATCAGGACACCGCCGAGCTCATGAAGAGCCTTGGCATGGACATCGCTCCCACCGACCGCATGGGCAGTCTCTCCATTTCCCGACAGCAATCATGCGAAATCGCGAAGGCGGTTTCCTATGACGCCTCGGTTGTTGTCATGGACGAGCCAAGTTCCTCACTCACCGAAACAGAAACCGAGCATTTGTTCAAGATCATCCGCGATCTGAAGGCAAGGGGAGTCGCGGTTATCTATATCTCGCACAAGCTGAACGAAATCTTCCAGATCGCCGATGAAGTATCCGTCATGCGCGATGGGAAAATGCTGGGTACCTGGCCGATTGGCGATCTCGACGAGGACAAGCTTATCCGATTGATGGTAGGCCGCGACACAACCCATCGTTTTCCGCCCCTGGAACCCTGTACCGCGGAGGTCAGGCTTGAGGTTAGCGGTTTGACCTCAGCCAATCCTTCGTCGTTCAAGGAGGTGAATTTCCGCCTCCGCAGGGGAGAAATCCTTGGATTGGGCGGACTTGTGGGCGCTCAACGCACCGAGCTCGTGGAGTCAATTTTCGGCTTAAGGCCCGTCGCGTCGGGCAAGATATTCGTCGATGGGAAGGAGATCCATATTCGCTCGTCGCGCAACGCGATAGAGGCGGGCATCGGCCTCATAACCGAGGATCGGCGCGGCTCGGGAATTTTCCCTCTGCTATCCGTAACCATGAACACGGCGATGCCTTCCCTCAAGAATTACAAAAAAGGCATCTTCCTCCAACACAAGCGCATCCAGGAGGAAGCGGCCAAGCTCAACGAAACGCTCAGGACAAAAACGCCGACCATGGACACGCTTATTCAAAATCTTTCGGGCGGAAACCAGCAGAAAGTGCTCGTAAGTCGTTGGCTTATGACCTTGCCCGATATCCTCATCATGGACGAGCCGACCCGCGGCATCGACGTGGGCGCGAAATTCGAGATTTATTCGATCATGTCCGAATTGGTGCGCAACGGCAAATCCATCATCATGGTTTCTTCTGAGATGCCTGAACTCATCGGCATGTCCCACCGGGTCGCCGTTTTGTGCGCCGGCCGACACACGGGAACCCTGGAGAAGACTGAAGTCACCCAGGAAAACATCATGCGTCTCGCGACGCAATTCGATTGAAGGAGGCGGCGATGACTGCCAGCAATGATAAGGGTGCTACAACCTTGGGCTTGAATCTTCGCGGTTTCACCAGCAAGCACACGAACCTGGTAACCTTCATCGTTCTCGCCGTGACCCTCGGCATTATGACAGGCGGTCGTTCCTTCGCCTGGGCTTCGGTGCGCAATCTCATGATCGCAGAATCGGTTCGCGCCTTCGCAGCCCTTGGCGTCGGCATGATCATCATTACCCGCGGAATAGACCTCTCGATCGGCTATGTCGTCTGTCTTGTCGCGAGCGTTGCCGCCTCGTTCGCGCAAAACCCCGACTACACCGCCGCGCTCTATCCGGGCAAGGATTTCCCGATCTACCTTCCCTTTGTAGCCGGCGTTATTACCGGTGGGCTCTGCGGGTTTTTTAACGGCATCCTTATCGCTTACGGCAAGCTGCCGGCCTTCATAGCTACCCTCGGCACCATGTCCATCGCGCGCGGCGTCCAGCTCATCTACACCAAAGCGGCCGTCGTCGGCAGCGTTAAGGACGCTTTTAAAAACATAGCCCAGGGATCGGTAGGGCCGGTGCCCAATCTGGCGATCTTTGTGGCCATCGCGACGGTCATCGTCTGGGTATTTTTGCGGCATACGAAGCGAGGCGCCAATTTCTACGCCATCGGCGGCAATCCCGTCGCGGCGCGCGTTTCCGGCATCAATGTGGAAAAGGAAACAGTGACGGTCTATACCTACGCGGGCATCATGTATGGCATAGCTGGTTGCCTCCTGTCGGGCAGGCTTGGGCTCGCCAATGCCCTTACCGCCAATGGCATGGAACTCGATGCCATCGCCGCGGTCACGGTCGGCGGAGTCTCCCAAACCGGCGGCGTGGGCACGGTCGGCGGCATGATTATCGGCGTCCTCACGCTCGGTATCATCAACTATGGCATGACCTATTTGGGCGTGGACTCGTACTACCAACTCCTCGTCAAAGGCATGATCATCATCGTCGCCGTGTTCTTCGATATGAAAAAATTCGCCAGGCGCGCGTAATGTCCCGTTCAGTCATCACGATGCGCGATGTCGCTCTCGCCCTGGGGGTGTCGACGGCCACCGTATCCCGCGTGCTCAACGACGATCCCCGCGTCAAGGAGCGGACCCGTCTCGAAGTGCGAACGGCCGTGGACAAGCTTGGCTACCGGCCGAATCAGGTCGCGCGGAGCCTGAAGACAAGGGCCACAAGGACGGTGGGCGTCATCGCCCCAGGATTGGCCAGCCTTTTCTTCATGCAGCTTTCGGAGAGCATGGAGAACGAACTCGCCGCCCATGGCTATTCCCTCATCGTCTGCTCTTCGCGCGAGAGCGTCGAGAATGAGAAAAAGAGAATGCAGCTTCTCGCCGCCCAGCTTGTTGACGCTATCGTGATGATACCATCGTCCAACAAGGGCGATCATTTGTACCTATCAAAAGGAAAGGACATTCCCCTCGTTTTCATCGACCGCGTAGCGAGTGGCGTTTTGGCGGACGCCGTTGTCTCGGACAATGAAAACGGAGCAAAGGAAGCGACGCGGGCTCTTATCGCTGACGGATACAGGAGGATAGGTTTCATCGGCGGCGATCTTGAGGTTTCAACAGCCAGGGAGCGTTATGACGGCTATATTCAGGCGATGAAAGAAGCGGGCCTCGAGCCGGAACCTGATTTTATGCGTTTTGGAAGCCTCCATGTTGAATCCGGCTACCGACAGATGGCCGAAATGCTCGCGCGCCCCGACGCGCCCGAAGCATATTTCATAGTAAATGCCGATACGCATATCGGCGCCACCAATTACCTTATGACGGAAGGGAAGGCTTTTCGGGATAAAATCGTGTTCGCTTCCTTCGATGAAATGGAATATTCGCCCCTCCTTCTCTTCTGCCGCTATTCGGTACAACAGCAGGTAGAGGAAATGGGGAAGACGGCGGCGCGTATCTTGCTGGAGCGCATTCACGGCAAGGGTGGGGAAGAACGCCGGACGATCCGGCTTTCCACAAAACTTATCCGCCATAGCATGGAACGTAGTTTATAAAGCTCCCTTTTATGGCAGATATCTGATAGATTGAGCTGGAATCTCCGACTATGATAGCGGGGGGATTCTGGCTTTCAATGACATAGCTTTTCATACTTTCGGTTTTCGGAGCTTCAGTATGATCGTCTGTTGTGGAGAAAATCTCATCGACATGGTTCCCCTCGAGGGCGCCAAGAGTGGCGCTGGGGTCCCGGCCCCGTATGGCGGCTTTCGGGTAGCCCCCGGAGGCTGTCCCTACAACAGCGCCATCGCGGCCGCCCGTCTGGGAGCCGAAGTACGCTTCCTGGGCGCCATGTCATCCGACTTTCTCGGCGACAAGCTCTTCGCGAGGCTCGTGGAAAACGGCGTGGGAACGGAGCTTTTGATCCGTTCGCAGCGTCCTGTCCTTCTGGCCTTCGTGGAGAAGAACGCGGCCGGCGAAGCCCGGTACGCCTTCTACGCCGAAGGCGCCGCCGACCGTTCGCTCACGCCCGAGATGCTGCCGCCCTCGCTTCCGCGGGAGGCGCGCTTCCTCCTCGTCGGATCGATTTCCCTCATGCTCGAACCCTCGGCGAGCGCCATTTCCCTGCTCGTGGAGAGGGAGAGCGACCGGCTTCTCGTCAGCTTCGACCCCAACATACGGCCCAGCCTCATCCCCGACAAGGCGGCCTATCTCGAGAAATTCGAAAGGCTCTGCGCCTCCTGCGCGATCGTGAAGGCATCGGATTCCGACCTTGAGTGGCTGTACGGCTCGGCGCCCATCGGCGATATCGTCGCGCGTATCCTCGGGCTGGGGCCCGACCTGGTCTTCGCCACCTTGGGCGAAAAGGGCAGCCTTGCCACCACGAAGCGGGCCAAGGCTTCCATCGAAGCATTCCACGTCCCGATCGCCGACACGATCGGCGCGGGGGATACCTTCCACGCGGCGATCCTCGCCGCCCTGGACAGGAAGGGCATCGCGACGAGGGCGGCGCTTTCGGCGCTGGGGGAGGACGAGCTTTTCGCCCTGCTGCGCTTCGCCTCGGCCGCCGCAGCGATCAATTGCACCAGGCAGGGTGCCGACCCTCCCCTCCTGGATGAGCTGGAACGCGTGTATCCGGGTTGCGGATTATGAAAGGAAGTCATTGCCGTACAATAAGGTATCAACACAGGGCTTTGCCCTTTTGAACAATACTATGGGGAGGAAAAATATGTCGGATTTTGAAGTGCATGCGCCAGCGATGAGATTGAAGGGAGGCCTTCCGAAGGTGGGAATCAGGCCGGTGATCGACGGCCGCCGCCGCGGCGTGCGCGAGAGCCTGGAAGACGTGACCATGGGAATGGCGGTGGCAGCGGCCACGCTCATTTCGAAAAACCTGAGGCATGCGTCGGGTCAGGCGGTGGAGTGCGTGATCGCCGACACGACGATTGGCGGGGTCACCGAGGCGGCGGCCACCCAGGAGAAGTTCGAGCGCGAAGGCGTCACCATCACCCTCACCGTGACCCCCTGCTGGTGCTACGGCTCGGAAACCATGGACATGGATCCCAGGACCATTAAGGCGGTCTGGGGCTTCAACGGCACCGACAGGCCCGGCGCTGTCTATCTCGCCGCCGTCCTCGCGGCCCACAGCCAGAAAGGCCTGCCGGCCTTCGGCATCTACGGCCACGACGTGCAGGACCTCACCGACATAGGCACGATTCCCGCCGACGTTTCCGGAAAAATCCTCAGATTCGTCCGCGCCGGTCTCGCCGCGGCCACGATGCGCGGCAAGAGCTACCTCTCCGTCGGCTCGGTGTCCATGGGCATCGCCGGATCCACCGTCGATCCCGACTTCTTCCAGGACTACCTGGGCATGAGGAACGAATATGTCGACATGAGCGAAATCACCCGCCGCCTCGAGGAAAAGATCTACTCCGAGGCCGAGTTCAAGCGCGCTCTCGCCTGGACGAAGAAATACTGCAAGGAAGGCCCCGACAACAACCCGCCCGAGATCCAGCATTCCCGCGGCAAGAAGGACAAGGTTTGGGAAATCAGCGTAAAGATGGCCCTCATCATGCGCGATCTTATGGTCGGCAACCCCGATCTACGCCGCAAGGGCCTCGCCGAGGAAGCCCTCGGCCACAACGCGATCGCCGCGGGATTCCAGGGCCAGCGCCACTGGAACGACCACTCGCCGAACGGCGACTTCCTCGAGACCATCCTCAACACCAGCTTCGACTGGACCGGGATCCGCGAGCCCTATGTCGTCGCCACCGAGAACGATTCCCTCAACGGAGCCGCCATGCTCTTCGGCCACCTCCTCACCGGCAGGGCCCAGATATTCTCCGACGTGCGCACCTATTGGAGCCCCGAGGCCGTCGAGCGCGTGACCGGCTGGAAGCCCCAGGGTCTGGCCGCGAAGGGCTTCATCCACCTCATCAACTCGGGCGCGACGACGATGGACGGCACGGGAGCCCAGCGCGACGCCGCGGGCAAACCCGTCATGAAGCAGTGGTGGGATGTCACGGAAAAGGACGCCGGGGCATGCCTCAAGGCGACCAGCTGGCGCTACGCCAACCTCGGCTACTTCCGCGGCGGCGGCTACTCCTCCGATTTCCTCACCGAGGGTGGCATGCCCGTGACGATGTTCAGGATCAACCTAGTGAAGGGTCTCGGCCCCGGCCCGGGCCTCGGGCCGCAGCTCCAGATCGCTGAAGGTTTCACCGCCACCCTGCCCGAATCGGTGCACGAAAAGCTCGACCTCAGGACCGATCCGACCTGGCCCACGACCTGGTTCGCGCCTACCCTCACGGGCGAAGGCCCCTTCAAGGACGTGTACTCGGTGATGGCCGCCTGGGGAGCCAACCACGGCGCGATCTCCTATGGCCACATCGGCGACGACCTCATCACCCTCGCCTCGATGCTGCGCATTCCCGTCTGCATGCACAACGTTTCCGAGGACAGGATCTTCAGGCCGAGCTACTGGAAAGCCTTCGGCATGGACCCGGAAGGATCGGACTACCGAGCCTGCGAGGCGCTGGGGCCACTGTACAAATAGGGGACACAAGGACAAGGGGGCGCAAAGACATCGGGACTTAGCGCTTTTTTGATTTCAGGTCTTCACGAAGCGCTGCCGGGCAATTGTCCGGCAGCCTTTTTTATAAGCACGCGATTTCCGGATAATTAGGATTGACACTTCTACTATTAAGTGATACTTTATAGTGGTAGTAAGTAATACTGAATATACGTCATACCGAATAGCGAGGAATGATTGTGCTGGAAAACCTGACGGAAATGCTGAAGGGCGTGCTTGAGGGCTGTGTCCTTGAAATCATTAGCCGCGGAGAAACCTACGGCTACGAAATCACGCGGCGGTTGAACGCGCTTGGCTTCACCGATGTCGTGGAAGGAACGGTCTACACTATTTTAGTGCGGCTTGAGAAGAATAAGCTCGTGGACATGGAAAAAAGACCCTCCGATATGGGTCCGCCGCGCAAGTTTTTTTCGCTGAACGGCGCGGGGCGCGATGAACTGTGGAAGTTCTGGGAAAAATGGGAGTTCTTGTCAGAGAAAATTAGCGAGCTAAAGGAGAGCAGATAATGAATTTTTGGGAAAAAATCACCGGCGGCGACATGACGAAAGAAATGAATGCTTTTGAGTCCCGAGCCCAAAAGCTGCCAGCCGACTATCAAGCGGCATGGGAACAGATAAAAGCCGCTCTTTGGCCGCGCTCGGATTTCACCGGCCGCAACCTCATGCCAATTATCGACGGCGTGCTCGGCCTGCTCGAAGAAACGGCGGCGGAGGGCCAGAGCGTCCAAGAGGCATTGGGCGACGATATCAAGGGCTTTTGTTCGGCGCTGGTCGGCGAAGAAGGGGCAAAGACCTTCCAGGACAAGTGGCGCGAGCAACTCAACCACACAATCGCCAGAAAATTAGGCAAATAGGAGAACACAATGAGCATGCACGATATCATCGAAGGGAAAAAAGAGTGGCGAGCGCATGTGGCGCGTGTCAAAGCGCTCCCGCGAGAGTATCAGATCGTTTATAAGGAGATTCAAAAATATCTCTTTAAGGTCGGCCCCGTTGAGTTGACCGAAGGGACAGGTTTGCTCTCGGGGATTGTCGATCTTTTTGAGGAGGGCGCGGTCAATGGGAAAGCCGTGCTTGAAGTGACAGGCAGGGATGTGGCGGCTTTCTGCGACGACCTCATCAAAGGTTCGAAAACGTACGCTGACCTCTATCAAGAGTCATTAAAAACTTCAGGCTCCAAAGGGCGCTGAATTTGAGGTACTTATCATCGCCTCTCAGTATGCGACAGTAATCTTCAGCGCCACCACCCTCACTCGGCCAAACGGTAGATCTTCTCGATGTCGGCGCTCCTCAGTTTGACGAACTGGCCGACGGTATGAGTGTCGCCGGCGGTGCACTTGCGCGCCATCTCGGCGACGCGATCGAGGCCAATGCCGAGGCCGGAGAGGCGGGTGGGAAGGCCCAGGCTCTTCCAGAAGGCTTCGATGCGGGCGATGCCCTCGCGGGCGATCGCTTCCTGGTTGAAGTAGTCGGGTTCGACGCCCCAGACGCGGACGGCGAACTGGGCGAAACGGGCCAGGTCGTGGGAGAGGTTGTATTTCATCCAGGCCGGGAAGATGACGGCGAGGCCGGCGCCGTGGGCGATGTCGTAGATGCCGGAGAGCTCGTGCTCGATGTCGTGGGAAGCCCAGTCGCCGACGCGGCCGCGGTCGAGGAGGTTGTTGTGGGCGATGGAGCCGGCCCACATGACCTCGGCCCAGGCGTCGTAGTCGGTGGCCTTCGCGAGGAGGCGGGGAGCGGCGGCGATCACGGTACGCAGGGTGGCCTCGATCAGGCGGTCGGTGAACTCGACATGGGTGACGTTGGTGAAGTAGCGCTCCATGAGGTGGGCCATGATATCGGCCACGCCGTTCGCCACCTGGTTGGCGGGCAGGGTGAAGGCGAGCTCGGGGTTGAGGACGGAGACGCGGGGATAGAGGCAATCGGCGTTGACGGCGCGCTTGAGGGCGCCCTCCTCGTTGGTGATCACGCTTCCGCAGCTCGATTCGCTTCCGGCGGCGGGGATGGTGAGGACGGTGCCGACGGGCAGGGCGATTTCAGGGTTAGGGGCCGCGCCGGTGTAGAAGTCCCAGACGTCGCCACTGTAATGGAAGCCGGCGGCGATGGCCTTAGCCGAATCGATGACGGAGCCGCCGCCCACGGCCAGCACGAAGCCGACCTTTTCGGCCCTGCAGAGGGCGATGCCCTTGCGGACGAGGCTGACGACGGGATTCGGCTTGACGCCGCCCAGTTCCACCCATTCGACGCCCGCGGCCTTCAGCGAAGCGCGGACGCGGCCTAAAAGCCCCGATTTTTCGGCGCTCGATCCCCCGAAATGGAGGAGGGCTTTTTTCGAGTAAAGGGCGACTTCGGCGCCAATCTGGCTTTCCATGCCGCGGCCGAACAGTATTTTGGTTGGAAGCTGGAATACGAAATTATCCATGGTTTTCTCCTGTCGCGTCGGTTTTAAAAACCGGCCGCAATGCCCGATTATACCCCATGGAATCGGACTTGTCTTGACAGTGCCTCGGGCGGCGGCTATTGTTTTTCGAAAAAGGAAGCCCCAATGCCCGCAAAATTTCTCGTCGTCTGCCTGAATCCCGTCATACAGAAAACCCTCGTTTTCGACAAGCTTGCCATCGACCACGTGAACAGGGCGCGGATCGTGCGCACGGACGCGTCGGGCAAGGGTGTCAACGTGGCGCGGGTGCTTTCGCAGCGCGGCGCCGATGTCACCCACCTGACGCACGCGGGAGGCCCGAACCGCGACTGGTTCCTCGCCCTCTGCGCCGTCGACGGGCTCGATGTTCGCTGGGCGGAATCGGGGAGCGAAGTGCGCTTCTGCTCGACGGTCATCGACTCAGGCGAGAAGACAGCGACCGAACTCGTCGAGGAAGCCGTCCCCGTCCAGGCCGGCACCGAGGAGCGCCTCCTCGGGCTTTTCGAGGCCCTCATCGAAGACGCCGATGTCCTCATCGTGTCGGGCACGAAGGCCGCGGGATATTCAGACGCCGTAATCTCGGCGATGGCAAAGCGAGCCGCGGCCAAGGGCACCATGATGGTGCTCGACATCAAGGGCAGGGATCTCGTGACCTGCCTGCCTTTCCGCCCGGCCGTCGTCAAACCCAATTTGAGCGAATTCCTGGCCACCTTCCCCGCGGCGAGGGGCGCCTATCCTGGCGCCGCCTATCCTGGCGCCGCCGCGCTGCGGGCTCATGTGCGGGAATACGCCGTAGCCTGGAAGAAACGATACGGCACGGAGCTTGTCGTGACGCGCGGAAGCGCGCCGGTCTGGTTCAACGAAGAGGGACGCGCGGCCGAGGAGCCCGTCCAGCCCGTCGAGGCCATCAACCCCACGGGATCGGGCGATTCTTTCACGGCTGGCCTCGCCCTGGTCCTCTCCGGAGGCGGAAGCTTGCGCGAAGCCATCCGTGAAGGATCGCGGCTGGGAGCGCTCAACGCGGCCAATTTAAAGCCGGGATCGGTACTCCTCGAAGTCAAATAGAAAGAATCCGCCAGGCTTGGGGCGTCAGCGGCGTCAGCGGCGTCAGCGGCGCCTCGCGGGCGCTCGCGGCGCTAAGTGTCTTCGTCGCGCGCGCCGCGCAGGAGAACCCGCGGGCTTGTGCCGCCTTCCTTGTCCTTTTTGCCGTTCCCGGCGACAAAATCAGCTTTCTGCAGGAACTTGTCCCTGTAGTCGCTCGGCGAAATCTCCGTCGCCCTTCTGAAAGCCCGGCTAAAGGAAAATTGGCTGTCGAAGCCTAGCTTGTCGGCGATTTCCCCGACGTGGAGATTCGTGCTCGAGAGCATGGCGCGCGCCGCCTCGATCTTGAGCCTGGCGTAATAGCGCATGGGCGGCATCCCCATGCAGTTGGAGAAAAGCCTGACAAAATGCTCCCGGGAGACATCGAGGAACTCGCAGAGTTCCCCAAGGTCGAGGTGGCGTTCTATTCTCGCCTGCATGATCGCGATCGCCTTCTCTATGTGGGCGTTGTCGGTCGCCGCGCAGCTCCGGCCCTTGCCCGCCGCGACTTGGTATAAAAACGATATAAGCGAATGACGCGCCGAGGATTCCAGTTCAGGCACCGTCGAAAGATGCTTTTCGAGAATATCGACAAAGAAGAAGCGGAAGCCCGTCCCGATGACGCGCGATTCTCCCCTTCCCACCAGGCGCTTCAGCAGTTCCCCCGTCTCATCGTCCCCCGAAACATCGATGAGAAGGGCGTAATAGGTGATCGGCCTTTCGGGAACTGTCGCGAGGATCTGGTGCCACATGCCGGGAGCGCTGAAGTAGAGGCTCCCCTTTTCGATCGCGTACCGCGTCGACGCGTTTCGGAAACTCCCCTGCCCCGATACGAAGTAGTGAATCTCGTAGAGGTTTCCCCCGTGGCAATGGTCCCTGCCGTGCCAGGCGATCTGCCCGGGATCGCTCAAATGATATACGAAAACGATATCGTCGAAGCGCATCACTCCTCCATGCCCACGAGGACAGTCCGAAAGGGGGCTCGATCCCAGAATATCACTTTGTGACATATACTATCAATTCCCGCCATTCCGGGATAATCAATCTAGAAATATAGATATAGTGAGGTTTCAGACCTCGATATACGCCAAAAAATGGCAAAAGGAGGAAGATGCTATGAAGAAAGCATTATTGCTGATTCTGGGCATCGCGATCGCTGTATCCGGAGTTTGGGCACAGAAAGGTGCCCTCATCGGCGTGGCCATGCCGACCCAGTCCCTCCAACGCTGGAATCAGGACGGGGCGAACATGAAGGCCAAGCTCGAAGCCAAGGGCTACAAGGTAGTGCTTCAGTATGCCAACAACGACGTCAACACCCAGGTCCAACAGCTCGAGAACATGATCACCCAGGGCTGCAAGGTCCTCGTCATCGCCTCGATCGACGGCTCGGTCTTGAGCGATGTCCTGAGGCAAGCCAAGGAATACGACATCAAGGTGATCGCCTACGACCGCCTGATCATGAATACCCCGGACGTCGACTACTACGCCACCTTCGACAACTTCAAGGTCGGCGTGATCCAGGGCCAGTACATCGAAAAAGCCCTCGGGCTCAAGGAAGGCAAGGGCCCCTACAACCTCGAGCTCTTCGCCGGTTCCCCCGACGACAACAACGCCCTTTTCTTCTTCAACGGCGCCATGAGCATCCTGAACCCCTACATCGCCGCCAAGAAACTCGTCATCCCCTCGGGCCAGAAAGACTTCACCGTCATCGCCACCCAGAGCTGGGATTCGGCCAAAGCCCAGGCGAGAATGGATAACCTCATCACCGCCAACTACGCGAGCGGCAAGAAACTCGACGTCATCCTTTCCCCGAACGACTCCGTGGCAATCGGCGTCATCGCCTCCCTCAAGAACGCTGGCTATGGCCCGGGAAAACCCTACCCTGTCCTCACTGGCCAGGACTGCGACAAGGCGAACGTGAAAGCCATGATCGCGGGACAGCAGTCGATGTCTATTTTCAAGGATACCCGAACGCTCGCGGCCCAAGTCGTCGATATGGTCGACTCCATCATGGCCGGCAGATATGCCACCGTGAACGACACCAAGACCTATAACAACGGCGTGAAAATCGTGCCCTCTTTCCTCTGCGATCCCGTTTACGCCGACAAGAACAACTACAAAGCCCTGTTGATCGACAGTGGCTATTACAAAGAAGCCGATTTAAAATAGTCAGGCCTGGAATGATGGCGAGGGCTGGCCCGCGCGGCGGGCCAGCCCTTCGCGTAGATCGGGAAACCCGACAAGCCCATCGGGACAATGGAACAAGGAGCAAGCTGCCTTGGCTGACATCATTCTCGAGATGAGAGATATCACAAAGACCTTCCCCGGCGTGACGGCGCTAAGTCACGTCAATTTGGCGATCAGAAGGGGCGAGATTCACGCCCTGGTCGGCGAAAACGGCGCGGGAAAGTCCACCCTCATGAACATCCTGAGTGGCGTTTACCCCCACGGGACCTACACGGGGCACATCGTGTTCGAGGGGGCGGAATGCTCTTTCAAGGAAGTGCGGGATAGCGAGAAAAAGGGCATCGGCATCATCCACCAGGAACTCGCCCTCATCCCCTACCTTTCCATCGGTGAGAACATCTTCCTGAGAAACGAGCGGGCGAAGGGCGGCCTCATCAATTGGGACAAGACCTATATGGACGCGGGCCGGTTCCTCGAACTTGTCGGGCTCAAGGAGAATCCGCACACGCCGGTGAAGGATATCGGCGTCGGGAAGCAGCAGCTCGTCGAGATCGCCAAGGCTCTCTCGCGCAACGCCAAGCTTCTCATCCTGGATGAGCCGACCGCCTCCCTCAACGAAGACGACTCAGCCCATCTTCTTTCCCTCCTCCTCGATCTCAAGGCCAAGGGGCTCACTTCTATCCTTATCTCGCATAAACTCCATGAAATCGCCAAAGTGGCCGATTCGATCACTATTATCCGCGATGGCCTCACCGTCGAAACGCTCGAGAAGGGCGTGGACGCGATGGACGAGGACCGCATCATAAAGGGGATGGTCGGCAGGGAACTCGTGGACCGCTTCCCCCAGCGGACGCCGAAGATTGGCGAGGTCGCCTTCGAGATCGTGGACTGGAACGTTTTCAGCCCGATCAATCCGGAGAGAAAGGTAATCAAGAATGTCAGCCTAAAGGTGCGCAAAGGCGAGGTTATCGGTTTGGCCGGACTCATGGGCGCCGGGCGAACGGAATTGGCGATGAGCATATTCGGCCGTTCGTACGGCCTGCGCATAACAGGCCGCGCGCTGAAGAACGGATCGGAAATCGCCTTGGGCAGCGTGCAGCAGGCGATCGAGCAGGGCATTTCCTACGCCACGGAAGACCGCAAGACGGCGGGGCTCAATCTCATTGGCGATATCAAGGAAAACATAACCATCGCCAAGCTCAAGAAAGTGTCGAGATATTGGGTGATCGACGCGGACAAAGAAATCGGGGTGGCCGAGGAATACCGCGGTAGGCTGAATATCCGTTCCTCGAGCATCCTCCAGAAGGCGGGCAACCTCTCGGGGGGGAACCAGCAGAAGGTCGTCCTGTCCAAATGGATCTTCACCGAGCCCGATGTGCTCATCCTGGACGAACCGACGAGGGGCATCGACGTGGGGGCCAAGTTTGAGATCTACACGATCATCAACAAGCTCGCCGACGAAGGCAAGTCGGTGATTTTCATCTCATCGGAACTGCCCGAGATTCTCGGCGTTTCGGATCGGATTTACGTGATGAACGATGGAAGGATCGTCGGCGAGTTCCCGCGCGGCGAGGCGACGCAGGAAGGCATCATGAAGTGCATCATGCAGAGCATTACGGAGGGCGGCAATGGAAAGCATTAAAACCATGTTCAAGAACAACCTCAGGCAATACGCGATGCTCATAGCCTTGGTGTTCATCATGGCGCTCTTCCAAATATTGACGAAAGGCATACTCCTCGTCCCGATGAACGTGACGAATCTGATACTCCAGAACGCCTACGTGTTCATTCTCGCGATCGGCATGACGCTCTGCATCCTCACGGGCGGCAACATCGACCTCTCAGTGGGTTCGGTCGTGGCTTTTATTGGAGCCCTCTGCGGCAACTTCATCATCACGATGCACATGAACCTGAGTGTTTCGCTTCTCTTCGCTCTTTTCATTGGCTTGATGATCGGCGCATGGCAAGGCTTTTGGATCGCTTACGTGCGAATTCCCGCCTTCATCGTCACTCTGGCAGGCCAGCTATTGTTCCGCGGCCTGACCCTCTTCATGCTGAAAGGCCTGACGCTCGGTCCCTTCCCCGATCGATTCCAGCTTATAAGCTCGGGCTTCGTTCCCGACGTTCTTGGGGCTCCCAAGGGCTCGCTTAACGGCTCAACCATGATCGTGGGAGTGATTTTGGCGGCAATCTATATCGTTTCCCAGATTGGGCGCAGAAGTTCCCACCGGCGCAACGGCTTCGACGTGACATCCTTCGCGGCGTTTATCGCGCAGATCGCCCTGGTGGCGGCCGCAATCCTCGTGATCACTATTTGGCTTGCCCGCTACAAGGGTTTGCCCATCATCTTCATCATTATCGGCATTCTGATTCTCGGATATTCATTCTTCACGATGCGCACGGTGCCCGGGAGATACCTCTACGCCATGGGCGGGAACGAAAAGGCCGCCCAGCTCTCGGGAATAAACACCAACAAAGTGCTTTTCCTCGCCTATGTCAACATGGGGGTGCTGGCGGCCGTCGCCGGAATCGCCTTCACGTCGCGCCTCAACGCGGCTTCGCCGCAGTCGGGCCAGAATTTCGAGCTGGACGCCATCGCGGCATGCTTTATCGGCGGGGCTTCGGCCTACGGCGGGGTCGGCACCATCATCGGCGCCATCATCGGCGCCCTCGTGATGGGCGTGCTCAACAACGGTATGTCCATTCTGGGCATGGGAAGCGACGTGCAGCAGATCGTGAAGGGATTGGTGCTCCTCATCGCCGTAGCCTTCGACGTCATATCGAAGAAGAAGGCGCGCTAAGAGGCAAAGCCCAGCAAAAAAAGGGCTTCAGCTATGCATTTTGTCAAATGACTGTCTAAAATGTAGGTCATTCTGGCAAATTACTTGCCAAAGTGCAAAATTTCCTTAGCGTGCGCGTGCCACGACGCTGCGGTTCTTCCCGAGGCGCTTGGCCTCGTACATCGCCTCGTCGGCGCGCGCCATGAGCGCTTCGGCCGTTTCCTTGCCGTTGAACGAGGCCACGCCAAGACTCACCGTCGCCTGCATATCCTCCCCGTTGACCACGCGCATATTCTCGGACGCGAACCGGGTTCTGATGCGCTCGGCGACTTGAAACGCGTATTCGTCCGCGATGCCAGGCATGATGATGACGAGCTCGTCCCCGCCAAAACGGCAGGAGCTGTCGCTTTCCCTCGTGCAGCTCCGCATCGCGTGCGCGAGAGCGGCCAAGGTCTCGTCGCCCATCGCGTGTCCGAAGGAATCATTGATGGATTTAAAATTATCGATGTCGAGGAGGATGAGGGAGAGCGAGCTTCCCGTTTCGCGCGCCGCCGCCACGGCCAAGTTGAGCTCATTCATAAGGAAGCGCTTGTTGTGCAAGCCGGTAAGCGCGTCGGTAAGGCTCAGCTCCCTGTAATGGGCCTGGATTTTCTCCAGGCTTTTCTTCTCGGCCTCCAGGCGCCTGAACCTGTCCGCGAGGGCCATGGAAAGGAGAACGGCTTCCGTGGTCATGCCGATGGCCATGCCATTGACGGTCCAGAAATTCAAAGGCAGCAGCTTCAGTCCCATGAGGGAAAATACGAAGCCCCCCACCGCCAGCGACGACCACGCGATGAGAAAATAAAGCGCCGAAGGGAAGCCCTGGAGGAGACGCGATATCGAGGCGATGACGACACATACCGGCAGAATGAGCCCCAAATAGTGCGAAAGCGAGAACGCGATATCATCCCAGCCCGAGATGCCGACAACGGATACGACGACGCCGAGAGCCGCCAGGGCGCGCAGCGCGTGGTAAAGAAGGGGCCGCCCCTCCTTCAGCCTGAGGAAGGAGGTGGTGAACACGGCCCCCCAGGTCATCATCATTCCCGCCCAAAGCCAGAGCATGGCTTGATCGAAAAAAGGCAGCTGGCCAAATACTAATTTGGAGTGGCCCTGGACGAAAAAGAGCCAGAGGGCGGCGGAGACGGTATAGAGAATGTAATAGAGATAGGTGATGTCCTTCAGCGAGAGGAAGAGGAAGAAGCTGTAGAGGACCATGGCCAGAAGAATGCCGTAGAGAAGACCATAGGCGATATAATCGACGCCTTCGCGCCGGGCGAAGCCGAGGCTCGTTTCGAGGTCGAAGTTGAGCGACACATCGGTCGCGCTGGCGAGCCTGAGATAGCAGGGATTCCCCTCGTATGCTTCCGGCGGGAGTTCGAAGACGAAGAATCGCGAGTAGGGTTCGCCAGGACGCCTCCCGGCCTTGGCCCCCGATTTCACTTCATCGAAGGTCCCATCGCCCCGGGGGATATAGAGATCGACGTGATCGAGGATTATGGAAAAGCTCGGCCGCACGACGAGAAGCCACTGGCGCACGGGTTCGCCAGCTTTCACGCCGTCATATCCTGGGCCGAGATTGGATGTGGGAATGGTGAATCGCAGCCAGCCGGCGGGGGCTTGTCTGCCAACCCAAATTGTCCTGCTTCCGATCGGCGTGAAACGGGAAGCGTGGTTGGGGTCCGATACCTCGTCGATGCCGAGCCGCGGATCGGCGTTGAACAAAAAATCGCTTCGTCCCTCGAGGCCCACCGCGGGAGCATCCCCTCGAAGGAGGGGGAAAGCGGAGAGGGAAAAGACCGCGCCAATCGCGATCAACATCAGGAGAAGCGATTTTTTCATCATGTATGAGTGATTATAGCAGAGTTGAATGCGCGAGTGAACCTCTGGAAGCGGCCATCGGGGGCGAAGCTGCCCCGCGCGGGCGCTGGGGTGCTGGTGCGCCGAGCGCGCCGGCGGCGGCGCGGGGGATGTTAGGGGCGCCGCGGGGCGCAAAATCCGGCATACATCAGATTTCGGGAGCCTGAGCGAGGAGATAGTCCTCGGCCTCCTTGCACCAGAGACCGTCATTGGCCTCGGTGATGTCGGCGAGGGCGGCGTAGAAAGGCTCGGCCTTACCCCGCTCCCTGAAATCGGCTATCGCGACGAGATCGAGCTTCTTGTGCGTGTAGATGAGCTTTTTCGCGCCGGGAATCTTGTCGAGGCGGATGGTGGTGTCGACCACCGCGCCAAGGCCGCCGATGTGCGTGATCATGACTTCGGGCTTGAGGCTGCGATTGGCCATCATCGCCAGGGATTCCACGATGTCGTCGGTGTTGCCGCCCGAAGTTCCCACGAGATGGTGGGATTCGTAGTGCACGTTGTAGAAGTTGAACATCGCCGAAAAGGCCGGATCGGTGGGGCCGGCGAAGAAATTGAGGCAGCCGTCTTGGGCGAGGAGCTTGTCGGCCATTTCAACGACGGGCTTCACGGGCGCGAAGCAAAAGACATCGTCGAATTTCTTGCCGGCGTTGAGCGACACCAGATGGGCGACGGGGTCGGCCATGTCCTTCGTGTTGACGTAGATGAGATCGATGCCGTTTTTCCTGGCTTCCTCCACGGTGATGAGGGAAGCGGCGCGCTTTATCCGCGCGTCGTCGATATCAGTGACGACGATGCGGCCGGGTTTGCGGGGGGCGTGGATCGCGTAATCGATGGCGCCCATTCCCATGGGGCCGACCGAGGCGAGGAGGGCGAGACTGCCGCCTTCGACGATGCCCATCTCGTGCTCGTAGGATCCCGGTTTTGTGTGGTACTGGGCGTGGTAGGCGCCGACGATGCACGACATCGGTTCGGAAAGCGAGCCCATGAAGAAGGCGTCGGCTTCGTAGTCGAGGAGGCAGCCCATTTCCATGACCTCGGCCGGGATGACGATGTAGGTGGCGTCGCCGCCGATCCACTGGTAGGAATAGCCGGGGGCCCAAAGCGTGCCCTTGTAGTTGAGGGCTGGCTGGATGGCGAATTTCTGTCCGGCCTTGAAGGTGCCAGCCCACTTCGGACCGACCTTCACAAGCCTGCCGCAGAATTCATGCCCGATGATGACGGGCGTTCCCACGAGGGGGGCGCGAACGCGTTTGTGCGCGTCGCCCTGCATCGCGAGCTTGTGGCTGGACATGCATATCGAATCGGATACGACTTCGGCGAGAATCTCGTCGTCCTTGATTTCCGGAAGCTCGAGTTCCTCGAGCCTGAGATCGTCGACGCCGTGGAGTCGCACTGCTTTGGTTTTCATCATTGTCTCCTTGCAACAAAATACTGATTCGGCCCGCCCCGCGGCCACCGGCCGCTTCACCGGGCCGCGGCGACGAGCCACGGCGCTGGCCGGCGGCCACCGGCTTTTTCAGCGGCCGGCGGCCGCGAACGGCGGCGGGCGCCCTCTATTTCACCGGGCCGCGGCGACGAGCCGCAGCCATTCCTTCCTGTAGTCGTCGAAACCGTCAAGACCGCGCATCGGCTCGGCCCGAATCTGCTTGATCGTGAAAAGCCCGGCCAAAGCCGAGGGCTCGCCGCCCTCGAGGGCGGCGAGCCCGGTAAGGGCCGCTCCGAAGGAAGTGGCCTCGCTCATGTCGGTGAGGAAAACGGGATTGCCCAGCAGGGCGGCGGCCAGGATGGCGTTGTAGTCGGCGTTGTTCCTGAAGCCGCCCTCCGTGAAGATTCGGTGCCCGACGGCCAGGCCGGTGCGCTCGAGGGCGACCATAGTCTGGATGACGAGGGAGAGGTTGAGAACAGCCTCGGCTTTCGCGCGGTCGGCGAGGAAGGCCGGCCTGGCCGTCGCCGCCTCGATGTCCACGAGGGGGTAACGGACGCCCCCTTCGACAGCCTGGGGCACCGATCCGGGGAATTGGCCCGATCCGGGGACGATTTCGGGGAGGATGAAGGCCGAACGCTCCTTCAGGATAGCGGCGTAGACCGAGGGATCGGGCGCCAGGGCGGGCTGCCCCGCGGCTGCCTGTTCGGCGATGCGTTGTCCGACGGCGGCCGATTGACACGCGGCGCCCTGCTTTTCCGCGGCGCCCGGCCTCGTTGCCGCGATCGCGGCGAAGAGGCTCGTCCAGACCTCATATTCCTTCCCGCCCAGGAAAATGGCCGTCTTCACCGGCTTGTTGTAGGCGGAGCGGTTGAAAAAGACGACCTTGCCGAGCTCGTCCGAGGCGAAGCCGTAGCGGTCCTGGGGATGCATGAGGACGCACCAGGTCCCCGTGGAATTGACGGTAAATTCACTCCCGAAGCCCTTGATGAGGTAGGGAAGAAGGGAGGCGTTCGAATCGTGGATGCCCATCGTCACGATGGTCGAGGGCGAAAGACCTGTCTTCCGCGCGATATCGGGCAGGAGGGTGCCGAGGGTTTCCCAGGAGTCCTTGAGGGGGAAAGGAAGCTTCCCTTCAAGGCCCAGTTTTCGCGCCACCGAGGAGTAAGTCTTTTTCTCCCAATCGTAGAGATAGGTGTGACAGCCGATATAGGTGCCTTCGACGCCGGCTTTCCCTGTCAATCTCATGCCCCAATACTGGGGATAGGGCAGCGCGTAGGCCATTTTCTTAAAAGCCTCAGGGAAGCGCTCCTTGGCGAGAAAGAGGCCCTTGGCGGAATTGATGAGCGCTGAGAGGTTGGGCGTTCCCGTGGAAGCCTGGAGCTGATTCGGGTCGCCCACCAGGGCGTAGAAGCGGTTCTGGAATTCGGGTCCCGGTTCGTAGGTATAATAGAGGCAGGGAAGGACGGGCTTGCCCGCCGCGTCGGCGCAGACAAAGGTGGCGCCGTGCGTGCAGACGACGATGGCACCAATATCGTAATAGCTCGAAAAGCTCTTCAGCGTGGCGAAGAACCAGGCTTCCATGCCCTCGAGGTCGTGGGACTCCAAGCCGTCCACCATGAGGGGCTCGAAATTCTTCTTGCGGATATCGAGAAGCTCGAGGCGATGGCTGTAGATCGCCACTTTTTTGTTTGTCATCCCGATGTCGATGACGGCTATCGCTTTTTCCATGCTGCCTCCGATGGCTCGAGCGGGCGGGCGCGGCCCGCCGTTGGGCGAGACCCCGTGGGTACTGGCGGCCGAGCTGGCCGGCCGACCCCGCCCGCCTGCTTTAGTTGAGCATCACCTGGCCGCCCGTCACGGGGAGGGCCTGG